>OKGO01000394.1_pt1 | contig 8211 bp, 9 predicted proteins | sample 1613211 | NCBI WGS metagenome assembly OKGO01 (sample SAMN04436845, study PRJEB24849) | human gut metagenome | biome: human gut; feature: NICU; material: stool | host: Homo sapiens | place: USA: Saint Louis, MO | collected 2011-09-16 | reverse complement strand
TGGCCGAATCGACCCAGGCGCGCATCGATCAGGCTATCCGCGACATCGTGATGGGCGTGTTCGAGCGCGCCTACCGGATTCTCGACATCAACCGCGCGGTGCTGGAGCGCTGTGCGCGCGAGCTGCTGGCGCGGGAAACGCTCGACGAAAGCGATATCCGTCAATTGACTCAAGGACTTGTTCGGAACTGAAAACAGTAGTAGGTGCCATTCAGAGTAAACCGACGGCTCTGTTCAGTGCGTCATCCAATTCGTCGGCATTGTTCAAGGAGAACCGATATGTCTGCATTGACACCGTGGGACCCCTTCCGGGAACTGGATGAATTGCAAAACCGCCTGGCGACGATGTTCGGACGAATACCCCAGCGACAGGGCGCCCGTACCGGCAACGAAGCCATGACCACGGCGGACTGGGCACCAATGGCGGACATCAGCGAGGATGAGAACGCATTCCTCCTCAAGCTGGATCTGCCGGAGGTCCCCAAGGATGCCGTGCGCGTCAGCGCGGAAAACGGTGTGCTCACCATCAGCGGCGAGCGCAAACTGGAAAAAGAGGAGCAGGGCAAGAAGTTCCACCGCATCGAACGTGCGTATGGCCGCTTTGTGCGCAGCTTTGTCTTGCCTGACAACGTTGATCCGACCAAGGTGACGGCTTCCATGAAAGACGGCGTGCTGGGAGTGCGGCTTGTCAAGGCCGAGCAAGCCAAACCGAAACAGATTGAAATCTCAGTCAACTAACTTCAATCAAGAGCCCAAGATCATGAATATCAAACAGCCACAATACACCTTCTCCGCACTTGCCCTGGCGGTCGTCGTCGGACTGAGCGGACCGGCTCTGGCCCAATCGGCGGCAGGTTCTAGCCCAGGTGCTGCAGCACCCTCTGCCGCATCCAAGGCGGCACAGCCACAGGTAGATGACAAGGCCGCCCGGGAAGCCGATAAAAAGCGTGCCGAGCTCACTCAAGACGCCATCACGGCGCTCACCAAGACCCAGGTGGCTTTGATCCTCCTTGATGCAAATAAGACCAAGGAGGCGCTTGCTGCGCTGGAACTGGCCAGCGGAAAGATGGAACTGGTATTGGCACGCGACGCCAAACTTGCTTTGGCGCCGGTCGATGTACGCGTCATCACCCACGATATCCACGCCAACGTGGAATCGGTAAAGAAAGCGGTCAAGTTGTCTCGGGAGTTGTTGGGTGATGGCGAGGTGCAAAAGGCCCGGCCCATCGTTGCCAATCTGGCCAGCGAAATCGTAATCCAAACCGACAACCTTCCGATGGCAACGTACCCGGCAGCGATCAAGTCGGCCGCACGGCTCATCGACAGCGGCAAGATCGACAACGCCAAAGCGGAACTCGCCCGAGCACTGAACACGCTGGTGGTGACCTCGGTCGTCTTTCCTCTGCCCGTGCTACGGGCCGAAGCCGCGATGGCAAAAGCTGAAAAGCTGGCCGAGACCGACAGGCGCGATGCCAGGCAGAACGAGGAGCTCAGCACCTTGCTGTCGTCCGTGCGCACGGAGATCGAGATGGCGCAGATCCTGGGTTATGGCAAGAAGGCGGACTTCAAACCCATCTTCGATCAGGTGAAGTCCATTGAGCAAAAGTCGGCTGGTGGCAAAAGCGGCAAGGGATGGTTCGACGAGTTGAAGACGCGCATCCAAAAGCTGTTTTGAGGTGATGAAGGGGCTGACTGCTCTGTCGGTCAGTCTCGCGATGTTCGCATTCAGCCCCAATAGATTCGCCTATTTTCACTATCTCATACGAGGCATATCACCATGAATGAGCAAACACCGAATCCCAATGCGACGAACGAAGGAATAAACGAACAGGCCGCGGTAAGCAGCCTTCCTGTCAGTCCAGAGTCCAAGCCTGAAGTCGTCACGGAGGTACAGCCTGAGGTTCAGAAAGAAACGGACTCGCAGGCGGCAGACAAACGTAAACAAGTCCTCGATGAGGCAGTCTCGGCCTTGTCGCTGACCAAATCAGCGCTGGCCGCACTTGACGACAAGGACACTGCACGCGCATTGGCAACGCTGGCCGAAGTGACGGGAAAGCTGGAGCTGATCGTCGCGCGCGAACCCACGCTCGCCCTGGCCGGCGTTGATGTGCGCACCATCGTGCACGACTTGTTCGCCAACACGGAAACCATTGAGGCGATGACCGACGAGGCGCTGGATGCCCTCAAACATGGCGAGGTGCAACAGGCTCGCCACGTGCTGGCTTTGCTGGCCAGTGAAATCGTGATCACGGTCACCAGCATCCCTTTGGCGTCCTATCCCGCAGCCGTGAAGGCAGTCGTGCCGCTGATCGATCAGGGCAAGATCGAAGAAGCCAAAGCCGCGCTGCAGTCAGCGCTCAGCACGCTGGTCGAGGAGCGCAGCGTGCTTCCGCTGCCCGTCCTGCGTGCGAAGCTGCTCCTGAAGCGCGCCGAGCCCCTGGTAGAAGATGGTCAGCGCAGCGAAGCATCCAATGAGCGCCTGGAGACATTGTTGAACGAAGCCCGGCAGCAATTGGAAATGGCAGAACTGCTGGGCTATGGAAAAAGGAAGGACTTTGAGCCCCTGTACGCTGAACTCAAGAAAATCAAGGAAAAGACGGGAGGGGGAGGCTGCGGAAAAGGCTGGCTCGATGAAGTCAAGGCAAAACTGTCCAAGTTGTTCTGAAACCCCTGGATAGGGGGCGCATAGCGCCCCCTATCTTGTTCCATGAGTGTTTGATTTTTTATTCTGTATAGATCTTTAGGAGATATTGCATGAACACAGACACCATCGCCAATTCCAATGCGGATGACCCCACCAAAGCACTGTGTTCGCTGAGCCAAAATTGGTGGCTTTTTGTGCTGCGCGGTGTCTTGGCATTGATTTTTGCAGCCCTCGCGTTCTGGATGCCACAATCGGCTCTGTTGGCCATGACCATCATGTTCGGCGCATTTTCATTGGTCAATGGCGCGTTCAACTTGTTTGCAGCGGTGCGCCATATCCAGAAAAAAGAGCGCTGGGGCTGGCTGCTGTTCAGCGGCATTGTCGGCATACTTACGGGCGTCGTCGTCCTGGTTGCTCCTTGGGCCGCCACGATAGTCTTGGCTTCTTTTTTATGGGCTAGCGTGGGCTTCTGGGCGATTTTCACCGGTGTGCTGGAGATATCCGCCGCCGTTCGGCTGCGTCGGGAAATCAAGGGTGAAATCTGGCTTGCCCTCAGTGGACTGCTCTCGATTATCCTTGGCGCTATCGTCTTGTGGATATTTTTTACCCGTCCGGTCGAGTCATTCGTGGCCGCAGGCTGGCTGTTGGGTTTCCATGCGGCAGTCTATGGCGTCACGCTTTTGTTCTTGAGTTGGAGTCTTCGCAAAACGCGCCTGGGGTAAGAGCGTGCCAAACCAAAATCTATGGATATGAGCATCCTCGATTCATACCTCCATAGAAATGACATCGAAGGAGTCATACATGCAGATGCAATATAGCTATCGAGCTATCGACAAAGAGTTGCATGAACCTTGGCAGAGAGCTTTGGGAAATGTGATCGAGCACGCCCTCAAGCCATTGCTCGACAAACACACTAAAGATTCAGCGCAACTTCAAATCGTCCTTGATCGCGACAAGATCAAGCGGCAATTTCTGGCCAGTGGCTATATGCACCTGCCCGGCAAAAAGATTGTCAGCGTTACTGCATCACATGACGAGCTGACGCCCCTCGCGAAGATGCTCGCACAGTCGTTGTTCCGTCAGGCCAGGAAGCATTTTGACCGACTGCATGCTCAGGATCAAATCAAGCGCAAAGCACGACGCGAGCGCTTGCGCGAGCTCAAGGTGCGGATTGCCGCAAAACCCGCATCAGCCGCCCATGAGGCCGAGGTGACCCGAATGCCTCTACTGTCGAAACTTGAGGCTGTCGCAAGGCGTGAGCTGGCTTATCTGCGGGCCGTCGGCGATTTACCGCGCGATTATCCGACGCTGCGCGACGTGGTGGATGAAGCGATTGTCCGAGCTGAGGTGGAATGGCAATCCGTGCCGGGGGAAAAAGAGGCTTACACCGATCTTTTGAAGCATCTGTTCGCCGTCCTGGATAACGAAGTGGCAAGCAGCCGGCAATTTGGCGAATTCGTTTCTCTGGACGCGCCGGTCGAACCGGATGCCCAAGACGTGGCCGAGGCCATGGTGGAAGAGGAAATCTTCGAATTTTATCAGCCCGATGACACACTCAAGCTGGCCGATATCTTCGCTGGCAGTCAGCATCCCGATGTCGCAACGATCGCGGAACAGGAGGAGCTGATTGATCGGTCGAGCGAGCTCGCTTTTGCATTTGACCTGCTGAAGGACATGCCGCGTTTGTGGCGGCGCATTTTTCTGCTTATCCGTGTGGACGGGCTGAATGCCAGCAGCGTCTCTGAAATCCTGCTGATTCCTAGTAAGGAAGATGCTGTCCGAAGGTGGCTCATGCAGGCAGAAGCATTCATCGCTGCTCATCTGGAAGAGGCCGGAGTAAGCAAAAACGGGAACGATTGGCTCCAAGGCGTTGATTGGTCGGCATTGTCTGTGACCCGAAGCGAGGCAGCCTCACTGTGGTCCAAGGAGGCGAACCATGAAGAATGATCTTCACCTCGTCTGCCCGCATTGCCAGTCCATCAACCGCGTACCGACTGCGAAGCTATCGGAACATCCCAACTGTGGCCGCTGCCAGCAGCCCTTGTTCACGGGCGAGCCCATCGAGTTGACCACGGCGACGTTCTCGCGCCACGTGGAGCGCAGCGATCTGCCGCTACTGGTCGATTTCTGGGCGCCATGGTGCGGGCCGTGCAAGATGATGGCGCCACAGTTCCAGCAAGCGGCGCACCAGCTCGAACCGAGGATCCGGCTGGCGAAGGTGAATACCGAGGCTGAGCCCCACCTGGCCGCGCAGTTCGGTATCCGCAGCATCCCGACGCTCGCCCTGTTCCAGGGTGGGCGGGAGATCGCCCGTCAGGCCGGCGCGATGGGCGCGCAGGACATCGTGCGCTGGACGTCGACGCAAGTGGGACGCTGACCGATGCAGGCCTTACTCGGCGATACGCTAATCCTGCTGGCGGCTTGCAGCCTGGCGTCGATGGCGACGGCGGCGTTCAGAGTGCCCGCCTTGCTGGGGTATCTCTCTGTCGGCGTTGTACTGGGCCCCTCAGTCATCGGCGTGATCGCGCCGGGGGAGACGCTGAGCTTTCTGTCCGAGCTGGGCGTGGCGCTGCTGTTGTTCATGGTCGGACTGGAATTCTCCCTCGGACACTTCTGGCTCGCCCGCAGGACGGTGCTGATGGCGGGCGCTCTGCAGATGATCGCCGTGGCCCCGCCGCTGATCCTGCTATTGATGTGGCTGGGGCAGCCCGGCCAGAGCGCCGCGCTGCTCGGCACTGCGGCGGCCATGTCGTCCACGGCGCTGGTCAGCCGACAACTGGCCGACCAAGGCGAGCTCACCACCCGCCACGGCCGCAGTGCCATCGCCGTGCTGGTCTTTCAGGACCTGGCCAGCGTGCCCCTGCTGGCCTTGCTGGCGATCTGGGCGCGCGGCGAGTCGCCGAGGATCGAGCATGTGCTGCTCGAAGTATTCGGTGTGCTGCTGCTGTTCGCGGCAGCGGCCCTCGCCTCGCGCCGTCTGTTGCATGGCCTGCTGGGCTGGGTGGCGCGGCGGGGCCACGAGGAATCGTTCGTGCTCGTCTCCTTGTGCGTGGTGGTGGCTGCCGCCGCCGCTGCGCACGCGGTCGGCGTATCCGCCGCCCTGGGGGCCTTCCTCGCCGGGATGGTCCTGGGCGAGAGCGACTTCCGGCACCACATGGAAAGCCACCTCAGGCCCTTTCGCGATGTGTTGTCGGGCGTGTTCTTCGTGACCATCGGCCTGCAACTGGACGCAGCACAGATTCTTTCGGCACCGCTGGCGGTGCTGGCGTGGCTGGTGGTGCTGGTACCAGTCAAGATCCTGCTCAATACGCTGGCCTTGCGGGCGACGCGCCTGTCCGCCCTCGATGCCTGGCGCGCGGGCATAGCGTTGGGGCACGGCGGCGAGTTCGCCCTGCTGTTGTTGGGCACGGTCTTGCAGCAGCATCTGATCCCCGCGACCGTCGTCCAACCCATGCTGGTCGCGCTGGTGCTCAGCATGGCTCTGGCACCGCTACTGATCCGCCATCACGATGTACTTGCCCGGTTCTTGAGCCGCACCGGCGGCGTCATTCAGCCACCCCAGGCTGAAGAAGTCGAGATCGCCGCGCAGACGACGCGATATCGAAACCATGTCATCGTTTGCGGCGCGGGCGAGCTTGGCCTTACAGTCAGCGAGATTCTTCGCCACGCCGGCGTGGTGCATCTGCTGCTGGAGGCGGACGCGCAGAAGGTCGAGGCCGCGCGTGCCGCCGGCGCGCCGGTGTTCCATGGCGATGCCAGTCGGCCCGATACCTTGCTGGCTGCCGGCTTGACGCATGCGCACTTGGTGGTGCTGACGTTCGCCCATGCCCAGCAAGCGTTGCGCATCGCCCAGGCGATTGCCGAGCGCCGTCCGGCGCTGACCTTGTGGGTGTCATGCAGAAGTACGACCGCGGCCGATGCATTTCGCGCCATGCCCAACGTGCGCGTGTATCAGCAATCCTTTGCCGCAGCTATTGGGCTGGCGGAACAGGTGATGTCGACGCTTGGCATGTCGACCGAGCTGATTGAAGGACACATCAACGCAATGCGCCGCCGTCTCGACAGCAGCCGTTTTCCAGGGAGTTCATCGTCATGAAATCAACACGCCTTAACCCATTTCAGGTCTTGCGTGACCAATTGGCCATCATGAGTTTTTACGAGCGCTTCGAGCAGGTCGTCGCGCTCGTGCTGTCGGCGGTGATCGCCGTCATCATCGTGGTGTCGCTGTTCCAGCTCATCTCCATCGTCTTCACGCTGCTGGTTCTCGATGCCTTCAATCCCCTGGACCACAAGGTATTCCAGAGCGTGTTCGGTATGATCATGACGCTCTTGATCGCGATGGAGTTCAAGCATTCCATCGTGCGCGTGGCGCTGCGTCGGGACAGCATCATCCAGGTCAAGACAGTGGTCCTGATCGCGCTGATCGCACTCTCCCGCAAGTTCGTGGTCCTCGACTCCGACGCGAGCCCCGCAAAGATAGCCGCGCTGGCAAGCGCCACGCTGGCTCTGGGTGCGACCTACTGGCTGCTGCGCAAGCGCGGCGACCGCGCCGTCGAGACCTCTGAGCATGACCCGTCATCATCCGAGTGATCCGCGCACTGCGCTCTTGCAACACCGCTGGCTCAACCGCCTGCAGACCGGGCTGTTGGTCCTGACCCTGGTCGGGATCGCAGCCGCAGCAGGGAGACTGCCATTTGGGGAAGGCTGCCTGTGGCTCGCGCTGTTTGCCGTTGCAGGTGCGTTGCTGCTGGAACCGGTAGCCGCGTCGGCGCTGAGCTTGCGCCTGTACCGCGTACGGGCCTTGCACCCGCAAGAAGCCCACGAGATGTGGGCCCGGTTGCGCGAGCTGCCCGCCCGTGCCGGTTTGCCCGCCACGCCGGTGCCGCACTATGTGCCCAGTGCCGTCGTCAACGCCTTCGCCACCGGATCGAAGCAGGAGGCATCGATCGCCCTCACCGATGGCCTGCTGCGCAGCCTGAGCCCACGCGAGCTGGCGGGTGTGCTCGTGCACGAGGTCGCGCACATCGCTAATGAGGATCTGCGTGTCATGGGGCTGGCGGATTCCGACAGTCGCCTCACGAGCCTACTGGCCCTTATGGGACAGATCGCGATCCTGCTCAGCCTGCCCGCGCTGCTGGTTGGCGCGGCGGAGGTCTATTGGCCTGGTCTATTATTATTGGCCGCATCGCCCCAACTGGCCCTGCTCGCACAGCTCGGCTTGTCTCGCGTGCGTGAGTTCGACGCTGACCGCCTTGCGGCGGAACTGACTGGCGACCCGCAGGGGCTGGCGTCCGCGCTGGCGAAAATCGAGCGGGTCAGCCGCTCCTGGCGTGCCTGGCTATGGCCGGGATGGGGCAATCCCGAGCCCTCCTGCTTGCGCACGCGTCCGGCAACGCAAGAGCGCATCGCACGCCTGCTGACGTTGGCGCCTGGGCCAGCATCAGCGTTGCCACTCCGCGCGCCCCATTTTTTGCCGGAATCCGCTTTGGCGACGCGCCCACCGCGCTGGCGCCCGAGCGGGCTGTGGCGCTGATTGCCCATCAACAGGAGACGTCTCATGGCCTATCT
>OKGO01000392.1_pt1 | contig 8254 bp, 6 predicted proteins | sample 1613211 | NCBI WGS metagenome assembly OKGO01 (sample SAMN04436845, study PRJEB24849) | human gut metagenome | biome: human gut; feature: NICU; material: stool | host: Homo sapiens | place: USA: Saint Louis, MO | collected 2011-09-16 | reverse complement strand
GACTTTGAGGATTTTTTAAACCATCTTGAAACCAAGCATGTTCATCAGATGTATGGTTTACCACCAAATCTAAAATAACTTTTATGTTTCGTTTTTTTGCTTCTTCAATGAGTTCATCGAAGTCTGCCATTGTACCAAAATCGCTAGAAATACCATAATAGTCTGAAATATCATATCCATTGTCAGCCATTGGCGACGGGTACATTGGACTCAGCCAAATCAGCGTAATTCCTAAATTTAAGTAATCCATTTTTTGAATAATGCCTTGTAAATCACCAATTCCGTCATTATTACTATCCGAAAAGCTACGTGGATAAATTTGATAGGCCACTTCTTTTTGCCACCAATTTCTGTTCATTCTGGTTCTCCTCACTCTTAAACTAGTCCTGTTAATTTTTTCTGTAACCGTTTTTACATTTTGTATGATACTCGTTTTTGCGTAATATGTCAAACGTTTATCATAAATAAATGTAAATTATAATATTCTTTTGATTTAAATAGATTTATACATGTTATACGTTTGACTTTTTTCTGATTTGTTTATACTATTAGACTAACTACTATTTTCTAATAAAGGAGACATTACTTATGTCAAGCATCATGAACCAATGGACGGATGAATTACGTTATGCGCCTTATTCTTCTTGGACATCTGCTCACCTCGAAAATCTAACTTCTATTATCGCGCAATCTAGTTGGCGTTTTAAGTATCATATTCAACCACAGACAGGACTACTAAATGATCCCAACGGTTTTTCGTATTTCAATAACCAGTGGCATTTATTTTATCAAGCGTTTCCTTTCGGGAGTGTTCACGGACTAAAAAGTTGGGCCCACTAAACTTCCTCCGACTTAATTCACTGGGATTATGAAGGAATTGCCCTTTATCCCGACTCTGAATATGATTCTCATGGCGTCTATTCAGGCTCAGCTTTACCAATAGATAACCAACTATGTTTATTTTATACAGGAAATGTTCGTGATCAAACTTGGCAACGATTTGCATATCAAAATATTGCATGGCTGAATTCTTTAGGTGCGATCACAAAGGAATCAACACCATTCCTACCTATTGACCCCAATTATTCTTCCCATTTTCGTGATCCGATGGTATTTCCTTATCAAGAAGGACTTGTTTTATTAATTGGTGCTAGTGATTTAAATGGCCAAGGAAAAATTGTGGTCTATTTTTCTAAAGATCGAAATGTACACAATTTTCATCAACTTGGCGAATTGACGTTCACCGACCAAGAATTAGGCTACATGGTTGAATGCCCCAATTTGGTATTTATTGATGGCCAGCCTGTCTTATTATTTTGCCCACAAGGTCTATCTCCATCTGTAAAAAGTTATCAGAATATCTATCCGAATATGTACACATTGGCCGAAACGTTTGATTTGGAGAATCTTTCTTTAGTTCAGGCTGGGCCTTTTGAAAATTTAGATGAAGGATTTGATGTCTACGCCACTCAAGCCTTTAATGCGCCAGATGGTCGTGCACTTGCGGTCAGTTGGATTGGGTTGCCAGAAATCACTTACCCAAGTGATGTGGAGGGTTGGGCAAATGGCTTAAGTCTGGTTAAAGAACTCACAATTCACAACGGGAAACTATTTCAATATCCAGTTTCTGAAACAGAAATGCTTCGTCAATCCGCCACTACTTTATCAAATGGCTGCCATTTTTTATCTACTGCTTCTTTTGAATTAGAAGTGGATATTCCCAAAAATGAGATTGCTTTTATTCGGCTTTTAGCGAACGAAACGGGTTCAAAAGGACTTTTAATTACAATTGATACGATTCATGGTAAAATAACCCTTGATCGAACATTTGCTGGCCAACCTTTTGCTGAAAAGTATGGCACAATTCGTGAAACTAAAATTAGGAAAAATAAGTCAGTTCAGTTAACTATTTTTGTTGATTGCTCTGTTGCAGAAATCTATGTAAATAAAGGTGAAAAAACGATGACTGGTCGCTTCTTTCCAGATAAAGCGCAACAGTATCTTCATCTATCCAAGACGGCAAAAGCTTGTTTTTATGAGCTGGAAAATACGAATAATTAGGAATGATGGTGAATTTTGATGGTGGTTAAATTAACGGATGTAGCAAAGCTTGCTGGGGTGAGCCCGACAACGGTGAGCCGCGTGATTAATAATTATGGTTATCTTAGTCAAAAAACAATTGATAAAGTTCATCAAGCGATGGAAGAATTAAATTATCAACCTAATGGATTAGCCAGAAGCCTCCAAGGAAAAAGTACGCAGCTGATTGGTTTAGTCTTCCCTTCTGTTAGTCATCCATTTTTTGGTGAATTAATTGAAACACTGGAAAGAAAGCTCTTTGTTCAAGGATATAAAGTGATTTTATGTGATAGTGAAAAAGATCCAGAAAAAGAGCGCGCCTATTTACGAATGCTCGCTGCAAATAAAGTGGACGGTGTAATCACTGGTAGCCATAACTTAGCTATTAACGAATATGAAAATGTTTCACTACCTATTGTTTCCTTTGACCGTTTCTTGGCACCTGGCATTCCAATTGTCTCTTCGCAAAACTTTCAAGGTGGCCAAAAAGCCACTGAAGCCTTATTTGCAAGTGGTGCACAAAAGATTGCAATTATTACTGGTGCTAATAACACAGGCGCACCTAGCGATTATCGATTGGCTGGTTATAAACAAACAATGGAAAAATATGGCGCAGAAAAAACGATTCTACAAATTGATAATGGAACCTCAACAACATTAAAAAATCTAGAAATCGAACGTTTGCTTCAAAATAAAACTGTAGACGGCATCTTTTGTACAGATGATTTGACAGCAATTACAGTTATGAATATTGCTCAAAAATTGAAGATATCCATTCCTGAAGAATTAAAAGTAATTGGTTATGATGGGACAAAATTAATCAAAAGAATTGCCCCACAACTATCAACCATTGTGCAGCCAATCGACGAGATGTGTGACGTTATGATTGACTTACTGCTTCGTAGAATGAAGGATCCTGATGTTGCACTTGAGGAAAATTATCCTATTCCAATTCAGCTATCATTGTCTGAATCCTGTTAAAAAAGACACCTGAAAAGGTGTCTTTTTTTATTCTTAATTCCTCATTTGCCCATTTTCCCTTAATTCCAAAGCACAGAGATTAAATAATACAACAACATGATCCCTACAAATACACCGAGCATTAGTAAAACATACCACCAATTTTTGGCGCTATAGGTTTCATTTTTATCTTTTTCGGTTCGTTTCCCGGCAGCCCATTTCCATAAATCGTAGTTATTCATCTCTCTCACCACCTTTAATGGGTTTATTAACTTAAGCCTAACACGGAACGACAAAACTTGAAAACAAAAGGATCACCCGCTTATGCCAACGGATGATCCTTTTTGGTCATTATTCTTCTGGTAACCCATTATTTTTAATCACTGATTGGTACCAATAAAAACTATCTTTTTTAATGCGTCGTAAATCTTTTAACTCATGGTCTTCACGATTAACGTAAATAAAACCGTAGCGTTTTTTGAATCCTTGATGGGAACTTAAAATATCCATGACCGACCAAGGGCAATAGCCAAACAACTCAACACCGTCAGAAATAGCCGCATGACAAGCAGCAATATGATCATGCAAATACGCAATTCGATAATCATCATGAATTTTTCCGTCCTCTGTTAGGTGATCTGGTGTGCCTAAACCGTTTTCTGTAATGATTAATGGCAAACGGTATTGACGATAATAATCATTTAAAACTAAACGTAGACCAGTTGGATCAATTTGGGCACCATACTTAGAGGTTTTTAAATGTTGATTTTTTTCGATTTTGAAATAACCGTATAGATCAAAATCAATGTCCTTTTCTTTCGTACCCAATGGGTGTTGCTCATCTGTCGGTAAATAGCTAGCAACTAACGTCCGATAATAATTAAGGGCGATAAAATCTGGTTTAGCGGCTTTCAGAATTGCTTGATCTTCTGGCTGTGTTTCGGGATAAATGCCGCATTTGGTTAAATACTCTTGATAGTAACCAGGGTATTCGCCAAAACAATACATTTCTAGAGCATAATTTGTTTTAAAGTTATCATTCATACGAGCTGCCCAAACATCCTCAGGTTTATTGGAACTAGGATAAGTCATCGTTGAGGAAACAGAGGGACCGACTTTTCCCCCAACGACCAATTGGTGACAATCATTCGTCGCTAGCGCATGGGCAACAAACATATGGTAATCCATTTGTACACGAATTTTTTCAGCATTTTCTGGTGCAACATCGTACATATTCATTCGTTCATCGACACGAATCATTAAGTTTTGTTCGTTCGTAACTTGCCAATTTTTGACTCGATCACCAAACGCTTGATAACAGACTTGCGCATAGCGTTGAAATGCGGAAACGCAGCGACGATCCGCCCAACCATTGTATTTTTCCACCAACACAAAAGGTAAATCAAAATGATACAGTGTGACAAACGGCAAAATATCGTTTTCTAAAAGTGTATCAATGACGGTATTATAAAAATCGATGCCGGATTGATTGATTTCGCCATCACCTGTTGGAATGATTCGTGCCCATGAAAGAGAAAAACGATAGGTTTTTAAGCCTAATTCTTTCATTAACGCAATGTCCTCTTTGAAACGATGGTAAAAATCGCTGGCGACTTTCGTATCTGCTTGTACAGCTGACTTTTTAAAAGAATTGTAATCAGCGACTGTTAGGCCTTTGCCGTCCTCATTCCAAGCGCCCTCAATTTGAAAAGCGGAGGAAGAAGCGCCCCATAAAAAATCGTTCTTAAATTGTTTAACCATTAGTTTTGCTCCTTTACTTGCATGAAAAATAAATTTGTTTGTAGTGTAATCTCTGTTTGTTTGGTTGTCTCAATTACAGACATTTCCGCAGTATTTGTTACGATGACTAAGACGGTTGGATCATAACCAGCAGCTTGGATGATTTGTTTATCAAAAGAGAGCAGTTTTTGTCCTAGTCTGACCCTTTCTCCTACTTTTACGAACGTTTCAAATCCCCGCCCTTTTAATTCGACTGTATTGATTCCAATGTGAAGGAGGATTTCAGCACCATTGTCTAACTTTAAGCCAATTGCATGATGAGTTGGATATAAAGCCGTCACTTGCCCATTTCCTGGTGAAACAATTTGTTCCTCTGTCGGATAAATAGCTAGCGTTTTTCCCATTTGTTGAGAAGCAAAGACTTCATCGTTGATTTGGTCTAAAGATACGAGTTGTCCTTGAACAGGTGCTTGAATCCGTTGTTTTTCTTTGACTGTCGTTGCCTCTGTCTTTAGGACTGGTTCTTGACGTGACTCGTCAAGCGGTAATTCATTAAAGCCTAGAAAAATCGTTAATAGAAATGCACCAAAAAAAGCAATGCCACAACCTAATAAATAACAAATAAAGGCTTTGGTTCCTGCTTCTGCGTAAACTGGGATGGTCAAGAGTCCTTGGTTAGCGAAGGCTGTCCCGTAGGAACCGCCCCAGCCCATTAAGGCCCCGCCTGCTGCTCCGCTAGCCACCGCATAAATCATCGGTTTTTTTAACCGCAAGTTTGCCCCATAAATGGCTGGTTCTGTGATACCAAATAATGCAGTCACTGTTGCAGAGGCAGCAACAGCTTTCAAGTCTTTATTTTTTGTGCGGACAAACACGCCAAATGCGGCGCCCGCTTGAGAAAAGTTCGCTGCACCAGCAAACGCTAGCAAATTTTGCCGTCCTGTTCGAGCGACATCATTAGTCCCAATTGGCACAAGCCCACGGTGAGTCCCAAAAATGACTAAGACACACCAAATTCCGCCGATAAAACCGCCTAACAAGATGGGACTCAAATTCATTATATAATAATACAACCAATTCACGCCGTCACCTAAATAAATCCCTATCGGTCCAAATAATAATAAAGTGGCTGGAATCATTAAAAGTAATGACAGCGTAGGAACCATAATAATTTTTAGAACTTCTGGAATAACTTTTTCCAAAAAGCGTTGCACATAAGCTAACATAAAAATTGCAAGAATAATAGGAATTACTGTGGAAACGTAATTGGCTTTGGTCACATGTAATCCAAACAAGGTAACCGCTGATTCTTCAGTCATTAATGAAACGATGGTTGGATAACATAAGGTGGCACCAATTACCATGGCGATATATTCGTTTGTTTTGAAAACCTTAGCAGCTGAATAACCTAAAATAACTGGCATAAAATAAAAAAGTGCATCGGAAGCGGCGCTTAAAATAATATACGTATTCAAAGGTTTTAAATCGACCTGGTAAAAATTGTTTGCGACCATCACAGCGATGGCTAGAATTCCTTTTAACATGCCTGAAGCGGCAATTGCTGGTACGACAGGCGTGAAAATCGCGGCAACAGTATTTAAAATTCGATTACCTAATGAATTTTTTTCTTTTGTAGATGTTTTGGTCGTAAGTTGCTGAGCCAACAAAGGTTCTAGAGCATTATAAACATGCGCGACTTTATTGCCTAAAACCACTTGATACTGCCCGCCACTTTCAACAACAGAAATGACACCTTCTGTTTGTAGTAAGACTTCTTTGTTCGCTTGTTTCGTGTCTTTCAATACGAAACGCAATCGTGTATAACAATGTGTGACATCCACGATATTGTCTTTGCCACCTACGTCTTTCAAAATTTCTTTTGCTATTGCTTGGTAGTCCATGATGACCACTCCTTATCTATAAAATAACAGCTCAATAAAAAAGACCAAATCACACATGCACGTTTCAGCAAACACACTCAATATTTGCTCGTCGTGAATGTCCCTTTGATCTGATCTACGTAATAACTATGTTTCTCACGATAGAATAGCTGATTGAATTTATTTTTAATTTACCATTATTTAGAGGGATTATCAATGAATTAGGTAGACCACCTCAGTGTTTTGTTACTAAAATCAGCAGTGAAAATAGTAGTTTACTACATTCACTGCTGATTTATTTGATTACAAGACTGGTGACAACAAGCGTGAAAAGTTTTGCTTGAAGCGTAGCCAGTACCCTTGTTTTTTAATTATCTCGTCGGTTAGTAAGACACTTTTTTCTATATCTTCTTCAAAGACTTGCGCTAACATCCACGCAATGTCGGGATTGTAAATAAACGTACTTACCTCAAAATTCAATGAATAACTGCGAATATCTTGGTTTGTTGTCCCAACCATAGCTAATTCATCATCAATCACCATTGTTTTTGCATGAATAAACCCACTATCATAAATATAAATTTTAATGCCGCGTTTGTGTAAGTAATTTGCGTAATATTGTGTCGCACGGTAAATAAAGGGATGGTCAGGCATACAAGGAATCATAATTCGCACGTCGACACCTGAACGAACCGCCACTAACAACGCATTAATCATACTATCGTCAGGGATTAAATACGGTGTTTGAATCCAGACACTCTTTTCTGCAGAAAAAATCATCCGAACAAACCCGCTTTTCAAAATTTCTTCTTCTGAATCAGGACCATCTGAAACAACTTGTAAGGACAATTGCTCCACTTCATGATCTTCTGGTAATTTAAAATATTTTTCATGATACGTCATACGTTCTTCAGGATATTTGACTGAAGCATTCCAATCCATGATAAATATCTCTTGCAATGAAAATACGGCCGTCCCGACCAAACGAATATGGGTATCTCGCCAGTAACCAAATTTTTCGGTGACATTCAAATATTGATCCCCAACATTGAACCCGCCGGTCCAGCCAATTTTGCCATCGATGACAACAATTTTTCGATGCAAGTGATAATTTAGACGTGTTTTACGGATCATATCGCGTGAAGTAATAAAGGGAGCTACTTTTCCTCCAGCGTCAACGTAACGAGCAAAAAACTTTTTATTTGCGCCTGGTGAACCCCAAGGATCGTAAATTAAGTAAACTTCCACGCCTTCATGCAACTTTTCGATTAATACATCTAAAAATTGATTGCCAATCGTGTCATTAAAAAACGCATAATATTCCACATGAACGGTTTCTTTCGCTGCACGAATATCTTCAAATAATGCTTGGAATTTTTCTTGGCCATCTGTGAATAATTGCAAACTATTTCTTTTGGCCAACGGTGATGCGTCCATATTCCGGAAATAACGATTTAAAACTTTCGCATCATAAAGTAAATCATAACGTTTATCGCGCCCTGCTTTTTTGTTATCGATGTCCACTTTTTCTTTAATTCGTTGAACCATTTGTTTTTCATCATCAGACAATTTAAAAACTTCTTGTCCTTCGATAC
>OKGO01000390.1_pt1 | contig 8293 bp, 10 predicted proteins | sample 1613211 | NCBI WGS metagenome assembly OKGO01 (sample SAMN04436845, study PRJEB24849) | human gut metagenome | biome: human gut; feature: NICU; material: stool | host: Homo sapiens | place: USA: Saint Louis, MO | collected 2011-09-16 | reverse complement strand
GCATTAAAATAATTTGGATTCCGATGAATGTTTTTCTACTCTTGCATCCAGTGAAGGCAGAAATGAACACGCGTATTAAGACACGTTTTTGGGGGACTCTTTTAGGATGTTTCCTCAGTCTGTTTGTTGTCAATTGGCTTCAATTGCCATTGACACACCTCGTTGTTTCTAGTTTGATTGGCATTTTTGTTTATGCCCTAAAACCAGGAACCGTGTTACAAGTGACAATGGCAACGATTTTTGGGTTATGTTTGGCAACAATTAGTTTACGAGGGATGTACGCCGCAGAGTTGCGGGTCTCTTTTGTATTATTGGCAATTTTTGTTGTTTGCTTAATTGATTTAGGTTTATTTGTTTATCAGCGTATCTTGCGTTTTTAAAAAGTGTGGCACAGAGGGTTATTTACCCGTTGTGCCACACTTTTTAATTTTCTAAATTCGTTAATTTTTCTAAGTAATGATTTTCTATTTGCGGAAAATCTATTTTTTCTGGTGCTGCATCAGGAGTTTCAACTACTTGCTTCAAGCGGTTGAGAACAATTGACCAACCAGCGATATCTTTATGGCGAGGTGTTGTAAAATTTTCTGGGAGAGATTCTGAAAAGACTAACAGGGTCTGATGAGGCGCTTGTTCTTTTAAGTCAAAATAGATGATACCAGTATCCCAAGTCACGCCCAGATATTTTTCCTCTGCGTAGTCAGTGAAAGGCATCGTTTCTTCAAAATCGGGCAGAATAAACCGCCAAAACCCGTTAACACCTAATTCACCAATTTCTAATTCTGGAAACCATTGTTTTAGCTTGTCTGTCTCAGTCAGGTAGCGCCAAATCGTTTGAGGGCTGGCTGAAATTGCTCGTTCTGTACCAAAATAAATCGTCTGGTTTTCTAAGCGAAAGGTATCTTTCATTTTGTTTCTCTCCTTTATTTATTATTCATGAAGTTCTAAAGGTAGTCCATCTGGATCAAAAAAGAAGGTCATTTTTTCACCCGTAAAATCATCTACTCGTCGCGGTTCTGTTTCAATTCCTTGCTCATTTAAAAAAGCAATCACTTCTTCAATATGTTCAACTTTAAAAGCTAAATGACGTAATCCTAAAGCTTCAGGATAAGAGGGGCGAGCGGGAAATTGATCAGAAATGAAAATTTCTAATTCTTGGCTGCCTAATTTTAAATCTAATTTAATATCATTTTTTTCGGGACGATGATTTTCGCGAAGAACTTCAAAGCCCAACTTTTCGACATAAAAATTTTTAGTTGCTTGATAATTTGAGGCATTGATTGCCACATGATGAATTTCTTTAAAAAACATTTTTCATACTCCTTTTCGTTTTTTCCCTCTGTAGTATAGCAATAAAGAAGCAGCTAAAAAAGCGTTCTGTTTGACTCTTTAAGAAAAGACAAGGGATTTGTAAAAAAATAAAATTCTTTTTTTGAAAGAAAGCGCTTGCCAAAAAAAGAATAATCAAGTATGATGTATATACAACTTAATTGTATATACAAGTTTGAGAGGAGAATGTAAAATGGGTAAGTTTCAAAGCGATGCACAGCAGTTGTTGAAAGCAGTAGGAGGCAAAGAAAATATTTCAGCTGTTTCTCATTGTGCAACTCGAATGCGTTTTGTATTAAAAGATCCAAAAAAAGCGGATGTACCTGTGATTGAAGATATTCCTTCTGTAAAAGGAACCTTTACAAATGCTGGACAGTTTCAAGTAATTATTGGGAATGAAGTCCCACAATTTTATAATGATTTTTCTGCAATTTCCGGTTTAGAAGGGGTTTCAAAAGAAGAAGGGAAAGCAGCTGCCAAAAGTAATTTGAGTCCTGTTCAACGAGTTGTTTCTGTTTTAGCTGAGATTTTTACACCATTAATTCCTGCACTTGTTATCGGGGGATTGATTTTAGGGTTCCGCAATATTTTGGAAGGGGTTCCATTTGGCTTTCTTGATGGTCAAACAATCGTGGAAGTTTCTCAATTTTGGAATGGGGTCAATTCATTCTTATGGTTAATCGGCGAAGCAATTTTCCACTTCTTGCCAGTTGGGATTACGTGGAGTATTACGAAGAAAATGGGAACCACACAAATCTTGGGGATTGTCCTAGGGATTACATTAGTCTCACCACAACTTCTGAATGCTTATTCAGTTGCGACGACTAAAGCAGCAGAAATTCCTTTCTGGGATTTTGGGTTTGCTCAAGTTAACATGATTGGTTATCAAGCGCAAGTTATCCCAGCTATGTTAGCCGGCTTCTTGCTTGCCTATCTTGAAATTTTCTTTAGAAAAGTGATTCCTCAAGCAATTTCAATGATTTTTGTCCCATTGTTTGCTTTAGTACCAACAGTATTGGCTGCACATGTCATTTTAGGACCAATCGGTTGGACGATTGGTAGTTGGGTTTCTGATATCGTAAATGCAGGATTAACGTCAACATTTAATTGGTTATTTGGCGCCGTCTTTGGCTTTATGTACGCACCATTAGTCATCACTGGGTTGCATCATATGAGTAATGCGATTGATTTACAGTTGATTGCTGACTTTCAGTCAACCAACTTATGGCCAATGATTGCTCTATCAAATATTGCACAAGGTTCAGCGGTTTTAGCAGTTATCTTTATGCATCGTGGAAACAAAAAAGAAGAACAAGTTTCGATTCCAGCAATGATTTCTTGTTACCTAGGTGTGACTGAACCAGCGATGTTTGGGATCAACTTAAAATATGTTTATCCATTTGTTGCGGGCATGATTGGTTCAGCAATGGCAGGAATGTTTGCCACTTTAATGGGCGTTCGTGCGACAAGTATAGGCGTCGGTGGCTTGCCAGGAATTTTATCTATTGTGCCACAATATTACTTGCCGTTTTTAGGCGCAATGGTGATTGCCATTATAGTACCAATGGGCTTAACTAATATTTTCAGAAAGAAAGGCATCTTTAATAAAGTCGAGCTAGTTGATGAAGCAACAGGGATGTTATACAGCGAAGAAGGGTAATCGCTTTTTGAAGTAAAGAAGAATTTGTAGATATTTGTCTACGAATTCTTCTTCTTTTTATAGAAACTATTGGCTTTTTTCTCTCTTTCAGTTAGACTAAAAAGGTTGAGAAAAGGAGAGCGTAAAAATGGATATTTATTTAAAAAAAGCAATTTAATACATTATTGATCGAGAAACTGGGACGCCGGTTTTCTCTGAAAAGGAACTAGATTTAACGACCGAGTATATTCGAACGTATTTAACTGCAAAAATTTCAAAACTTTCGACTGCACAAACAAAGACTGGAACATTGGCGGAAAATAGTTCCTTTGTTGACACGTTACGTGGGATTCCTAGTGATTTTGTGAAGAAAAGCCAAGAAGTTACCCAACATTGGTATGATGTTTATTCAGGAAGCGAAGATGCGCCTAGTGCTGATATTTTGTTCATTTTATATGAATTAGATACGGTGTTACATGTCGCAATGATTAAATTAAACTATAAAGAAAGTTACACGCATTACGTCGACTATGAAGAAGAATCCGTTTATAACAAACTGATTATCAATCGAGCAATTTTGTCTTCAAAATCACAAAAACCAGATGAAGGAATTACAGTTGACTTAGATACATTAGCGTTTGAATTACTAGAGAAAAGATATGAATTTTCAGGAGAAAAAATCTGGTATTTCTCTGAAAAAGTGATTGAGACGCAAGCGGCACCTTCCATGGAAGAAAATATCAAAGAAAATAAAAAGGCAGTCAAACGCATTGGAAAGAAATTTAACGAAGATGAGTTTGAACTAATGGCTTCTGTAAAAGAAGCGGTATATGATAGCATTGAGGAAACGGTAACGATTGACAATGAGCAGATTGCTGAGCAAGTATTTAAAGAAAATGTATCAGCTAAATTAGCTTACCAAGAAGAAGTGAATGAGTCGAGGTTTGTCGACAAAACACCGCCAGTCAGAGAATCTCGCGAAATTTCTGAAAAGAAATTTGGCAAACAAAAGTTAAAAATGGATAACTGTATTGAATTAATTGTTCCGTTAGATGTTTACCGCAATGGGGATTTAATTGAATTTGTTAATAATCCAGATTGCACAGTGTCCATCATGCTAAAAAATATCGAAAAAATTAGTAATCAATTATAAAGAAAAAAAGCCGTTGGCAAGCGACCAACGGTTTTTTCTTTATTTTAATTTTCCTAAAGCTTTTTCAGGGACTTCTTTTTCTGTCACTTCATTCCAGCTGATCACACCTTTACGGGGATTGACTTTCAATTTTAGATAGGCTTTCATACGCAAAGGTTGATCACGATATTCGTTTAATTCAACGGTCTTTTCTTCACCGTTTTTATTAAACGCAGGTTGTTGATAGTAATACAAAGTCGTCGGTTCACCAGAAGCTGATTTTTCATCTTTCTTTTCACCAGATGTTGTGATTTGTGTATAGTAGGCTTCTCCGCCGTTATAGTAATTATAAACGCCCCAGCTACCGCCAGCTAAAATGACTATGGGAATTAATATTTTTAGTAATGTTTTCATTTTCCTCACCTCAAGGAATAGTATGCCTTTTTTTTGGGAAATTTGCCATATTTTTTTCCGTTAATTGAGTGACACTTTTGTTAGTTTTGGCACTTTCTTGAAAAATTCATCATTTTTTTAAACAAAAGACAACGTTTGTCGCTCCCTTTTTTTCACTATCATGCTACAATAAAGAAAAAAAGATGGAGGTAGAGGACAATGATGCCCTTTTATTTTGGAATCGATCCAACCTATATATTGGTAATTATCGGAATTGCGATTTCTGGTGCGGCCTCCGCATATGTTAACAGTACCTTTCGTAAATATGATCAAGTACGAAGCAGTAAACATGTTACAGGCACGCAGGCAGCACAATATATTTTACAAAAAGAACAAATTAATGATGTCGGAGTTCAGCAAATTGCTGGTGATTTAACCGACAATTATAATTCTGGAAACAAAATGTTGAGTCTATCCGAAGCCACTGCTCAATCGACATCGGTCGCGGCTATTGGCGTGGCGGCTCATGAATGCGGACATGCGGTACAAGATCATACGAACTATGTGCCTTTACGTCTTCGTGCAGCCATTGTTCCAGTTGCCAACATCGGTTCAACCATCTCCTTTCCACTAATTTTGATTGGTGTTTTATTTAGTTGGAATCAAACATTAATCAACATTGGAATTTTGGCTTTTTCATTAGCCTTGATTTTTCAATTGGTGACTTTACCGGTGGAGTTTAATGCGTCTAGACGTGCATTAAGTATTCTTTCTGAAGGTGGGTTATTAACAGAAGAAGAAGTCCCAATGGCCAGAAAAGTTCTTTTTGCAGCTGCACTTACCTACGTAGCAGCGGCGCTTTCGACCTTTTTACAACTTTTACGTTTGGTTATTTTATTTGGTGGCAACAACCGCCGAGACTAAGTGCCAGCAAAGGTCTTTCTATTACGCATAAAAGTAATAATATGTTATGATTAAAATAGAAAATAACAGAGGAGCTGAAGGAAATGAAAGCATCAACAAAAATTGGTATCGGTTTAAGCATTGCTGCAGTTGCAAGTGTCTCTGTTGCAGTCATCGCTTCTGAAAAAATTATTAAGAAGGTATCTCATGTTTCCAATCGTTATAAAGTTAAAAAGTTTGTAGACGATAAATTTGATGGAAACCAAAAATTATTATCGATTGTCGATGATTTATCCGATGATGAATTAGATTCTGTTTTAAATGTTGTTGATCGTGTGAAAGATGGCGGTTCAAAATTAGCTGAATATGGCGAAAAAGTTAAAGACAATACAGATTCTTTAAAAGAACGCTTTTTCACATTTATTGAAGATGCAATGAAGTAAAAAAGATGGCCTAGGCCATCTTTTTTTTATAAAAATAATTCTTTTGTTTCAACATAATAGCCTCTGCCACCAACTAGAACTTGATCAATTGTCTTTTGAGGTGTAGTGTTCAAACGCACTAAGACTTCTGAAGGAGCGTTTAAGGTATAACCTTGGGCAAAAGTGTAATTGGTTTTTTGTAAAATTTGGTGATGGCGCAGATAACAAGCTAACGCACCGTTTGATGTACCAGTAGCAGCTTCTTCATCGATGTCATAAAGGGGTGCAAAATTCCTACAAATGATATTTTCTTCAGACAAAGCAAAAAGATGCATCCCAATAACTCCATACTTTTGACTAAGTAACTTAATTTTTTCAAAGTTTGGTTGTAAATCCTGTAATAATTGCGCATTTTTAATGGGAACCAAAATATCTTTTAGACCCGTTGACACAATCTGGATAGGAAAAGCTGTTGCCACTGCGTTTAAATCAAAGCAGCCGCTCAATTCTTCTAAAGTGAGCGTATCATAAAAAGTTGGGACAGTTTGTTCCATAAATAGTTGTTCATCGTTCGCCGTGATTGCGAGCAAACCGCTGTTCGTTTCGATTGTATATGCTGTTTGCAATAATTTATTTAAGTGCTTCATAATGGTGAAAGCGCCAATTGTCGCGTGGCCACATAAGTCGACTTCTTCTTTTGGCGTAAAATATTCAAGGCGGAAATCAGCAATCTTTGAGTCTGAAATAAAAGCAGTTTCTGCAAATCCTAGTTCTTTGGCGATGGCCATTTTTTGGGTTCTCGTTAAGGGCTGTGTCATAAAAACAACGCCTGCTTTGTTGCCACCTTCGTGGTTTTTACTAAATGCACTAGCGACATATGCGGTAATTTTCATTGGAACGCCTACTTTCTAATTGGGAATAAAAAACATACGAGTACAAAATGGACGTACTACTTTCTTAATAACAAATAACAAAAGATTAAATCATCCATTTTTTTTAAAGATAAGCCAGTTTGTTCAAAAAACTTTTCCAACCGATAGTGTAAAGTATTTCGATGCATAAATAAATCTTTTGCAGTGGAGCTGATATTGCCTTGATTTTTCCACAAAGCGCTGATGATTGGCTGAATATCGGTGTCTTTATTTAATAAACGACGATAATACTCAACAAGTACATTTTGGCTCATGGCTTCCTTGGTAAAATAGTGGAGGGCAACATCAGTTAAACTAAAAACAGTCGTCCGACTAGAGGAATTAAGTTCTTCTGAAAAAATACGTTGTTCTTCATGGAAACAACGCCGGAGAATGTCTTCAGAGGAATAAAAATTGCCAACAAATACAGCACTAGTGCAATCAAAGTCTGTATCTAATGTTAAAAAGATCCCTTGAATTTCTTCTTGTTGAAAGGTATTTTTTGACTGTTCTTCAACTAAAATATACATATTATTACTTGGACTGAAACAATCAACTGTATCTGGAAACATCTTTGTTAAATTAAATTGCCATTCAGCTTGTAATTCTTTTGTGACATTCGTTTGAATTTGCAACATACGAAAGGTCCCTTCGGCAGGTAATTTTGCCTGTTGAAATAAGTAACTGAACCAAGGATGGTTACCAGTAATTGTTGGGTTTTCAGAAATTGGAAAAAGCGCTTCCAACAAATGCTGTTCTTTAATGCTTAAGAAAGCTTTATTCACAATGAAAAATTGGTCGTCAACAGGAATTGAATAGGTGGCTTCGGAACCAATTGTTTTTGATAAATAGCCTTTGGGATAAAGCTGAGATAAATTTTCAATAATCATAGACACACCTCACTGATTTATTGTACCATGAAGCAAGACAGAAGTTTAGTGGGAAAAAGCCGAAAGGTGGAAATTAATTGGGAAAAAAAGAAACAACGTTAACACAAGAAGAAAAAGAATTTTTTATGCGAGAAGCCATTGCAGAAGCGAAAAAAGCAGAAGGTTTGGCTGAGGTGCCTATTGGAGCTGTGATAGTTCGTCAAGGGGAAATTATTGGCCGCGGGCATAATCTGAGAGAAGCACGGCAAGAAGCAACGGCGCATGCAGAAATGTATGCAATCCAAGAAGCGTGTCGCGGGATAGAAAATTGGCGTCTAGAAGAAACCCAATTATTTGTAACTTTAGAGCCTTGTCCAATGTGTAGTGGGGCGATGCTTTTAGCACGAATTCCAGAAGTTTATTATGGCGCAACTGATCCTAAAGCAGGCACTGCTGGGACTTTGATGAATTTATTAGAAGATGAACGCTTCAATCATGTGGCCTATGTCGAAGCAGGCGTTTTAGAAGAAGAGTGTCGCTTATTGCTAGTTCAGTTCTTTAAAAGGTTACGGGCAAAGAAAAAAGAAGAGAAACTTTTAAAAAATCAAAAGAAAGACTAGTCAAAAGAATAAAAATACGTTATACTAGGTTTTGCCGAAAGGCTAGGACAATGGCGGGCTAGTGAATTGTGTCAGATC
>OKGO01000387.1_pt1 | contig 8370 bp, 10 predicted proteins | sample 1613211 | NCBI WGS metagenome assembly OKGO01 (sample SAMN04436845, study PRJEB24849) | human gut metagenome | biome: human gut; feature: NICU; material: stool | host: Homo sapiens | place: USA: Saint Louis, MO | collected 2011-09-16 | reverse complement strand
ATATTTTTAAATTTGAGATGTGCGTACACTTTTCATGTACGAACGTCTCGCACCCGCTTCCGGGTCGCAAATGATAATATCGTCTGCGGTAATGAGAAAAGCGTTGGTGATCTCGCGCTTTGCCGAAAAACTCTTGCCGCTGCCCGGTGTGCCGAGGATAAGGCCGTTGGGGTTTTTCAGCCGTTTCCTGTCGCACAAAATCATGTTGTTAGAAAGGGCGTTTAAGCCGTAATACAACGCTTCGCCGCTTTGGAATAGTTCTTGTACCGTAAAGGGGACGAAAATAGCGGTGCTGGAAGTTGTCAAGCCGCGCTGGATATGGATTAGGTTTTCCCCCAACGGGATAGAGGACATAAGCCCCTGTTCCTGCCGGTAGTCAAGGCGGGTGAGCATACAGTTGTATTTCTGCGCGATACTTGCGGCACTGAATACGTCGTTGTCCAATTTCTGCTTTGTGTCGGCCACATTCAAAACTAACAGCGTAAGCAAAAACATTCGCTCGTTCCGGCTCTGCAAATCCCGCAAAAGGTTTTTCGCTTCGCCGCCGTAGGTGGCAAGGTCGGACGGAATTATATCCATGTCGTAGCCGCTGCGGATTGCCTTTTTCTGTTCCTCAATCTTCATGCGGTCTAAATCGGTGATTTTCCGCTTGATGGTCTTGATTGCTTCGTTGTGGTCGATACTCTGAATGTGCAGATTAACGACAATCCCGTTTTCCGCTTCCATGAAGTCGGCAAGCATACGGTCTGAAAGTTCCGGTGCGGCAATCTGCAAAAAGGAAACCGCGCCAAACTTCCCGCCCATCTGAAACATTCGCCCGTCGCCAAAACGGAAAGAGGACGGGGCAATAAAGTCTTTGACGGAAAGGCCGCTTGCGGGTAGCCATTCCCACGCAAAATTAAAGCGTTCCCCGTCCGGGTGGAAAAGCCCATGCAGCACTTCAAGCCGCTGCTTCCCGTCCAGTACCCGCGCCGCCGCGCCGATCACCTTAAAATGGTTGAGGGTGTCCGTTTCGATACGGGCAAGCCGCGCCCGCGCCGATTTAATGTCTTTCGCTTCAATGGTAAAGGTGAGAAACTTGGTCTTGATAAGCCCGTTGTTGCCGCGCTCAAGCTGCGTCCTAAGCATTTCGGTGTATTCTGCTCTGATACTGTCGAAGTCGTCATTCTGCGGTGCAATCGTGATACTGTTCTTAAAATCGTCCTTGTTCGCATGGCGGCTGATTAAGGAAAGCTGCACGCCAATCGAAGCGTCGAACGAGTTATACATATCGCAAAGGGCTTCAAAAATGGCGGTTTTGTCGTCCGGCTGCGCAAGCTGATAGTTAATATCTTCAAACTCAATGCACTTGGAATACCGCCCGTTTGCAAGTCGGCAAATCCCGTCCTTATACATTCGCTCAAACGGTATGCTGTCCTGCGCCGTATGGGGCTTCCCGTCGCCCTTTGCCTGCCGGATAAGCGCGTCGATCTGTTTCTTTTCCTGCCGCGTAAGTTTACGCTTTTCGTTTTGGGTCTTTCCCTTTTCCTTTGACAATCGCCCGTACCTCCTTATCTAATCGCTCCTGCCGCGCAAGGGCGGCATAGAAATTGTTGGTCTGATAAGGTCGCTCTTTGGGGCGAAGAAACTTCACTTCCACAAATTGCCGTATAATCACTTCCAGCGGTTGCCCGTTCTTCTCATACATGGAGAGTAGGAACATGGGCAGCATGGCAAGCACCATGCACAATGCCGCTGCGCTCGTTCCAACGCTGCCTTTTACCAAAAAGAACAGCGGCAGTCCGATTGCTACCGCCGCGCTGAAACAAATTAGCTGTCGTTTGGTAAGGTTGAACATTACCTTGCTTTTGATTTTTGTTAAGTCCTTTGGGACGGTTACATACGCCATTTCAAACCTCCTTTCTGCCCGGAATGTAATCTTCAAAGCGGGGAACAGCATAGAAAAGCCGCTTGTTGTTTACCCACCGTTGCAAATGGCGGGTAACAGGCGGGGCGGTTGGACGCTCGTAAATCATCACATACGGGTCAAAGCCCATAGCCCGCAAGGTGTTCACGCGGTATAAATCCTGTTCGTGAGTGCTGCCGTAGTTGGTAAGAACATACACGCGCCGCTGGCGGCTGCTCTTAATAGCTGTCAAATCCAAAAAACGTTGGAAATACCCGGTCAAGTCCTCGTCGGGATTATCCCATGCAAAATGTACCGCTTTTATCCGTACCCGATTTAACAGGCTGACATTATCCCTGTTCACAAGGCGAATATCCAGCCCTTGCGAAAAATCCACCCATGCGCGGCTTCGTATAAGCTGCTCAATGAGATTTTCATGGTCGGGACAGGCAAGCAGATTAGCGTCCATGCTTTTTATTTCCGGCTGCCATTTCCAAAACTCGGACAAATCCGCAACCTTAACGCTTTTGCGTCCCTCTTTACCGCTGACAATGCAAAACCCGCAATTTCTCGGACAACCCCGGCTTAAAAAGCCGTAAGCAATCCCGAAAAACTGCGGGTAGATTGAATAATCCGGGTAACTGTGTTCCACTTCCGGCGGCAAGCGGTTTTTCGTGTCGTAGCCCGTACCGCCGAAAATGACCTGTTCCGCGTTGGTAACGGTTATCGTGTCTTTGGAATAGGTGTCCGTAAAGACGCGGCTTTTATATACAAGGTCGTACCGCTCCTTTGTGTTCCACCATTCCACCGTATGCCCCTTTGCTTTATGATACGCGGATAGCTTCATCAAGCAGAGGTTGGGGAAATTATGGCTGTCAACGTCGATTAAGCCGATTTTCAAATCATAACTCACCCCCTTAATGTGCCGAAAAGACGCTCTTTGCAAGGCTCCCTGTTTTGAAAAGGGTAAAGCACAAGAGGACGGTATAGCCCATGCAAGCCCAGATCGCGCCGGATATGTCGTCGGTCGCTGCGATTGTCTGTATCAACACCGCATAAATGCCGACACACACCAAAATCAAAAACGCTTGAAAACCAAGCGCAAGCAAAGATTTTAAGTAATTCTGTCCCATGCTGCCCCATTCGTGATTTACCATTGTTGCCATCGGGATAGGGGCAACGCTCGTTACAAGGTATATTTCAATCATGCGCCCATACACCACAAGCATAATGCAGATTGACAGGGCTTTCATGGTAAGCCCTACAAAGAGGGATTGAAACCATAACCCCAAAAGACCGCCCACGCTCATAGCGTCGAGTTTTGCTTCAATGTCGGTAATGACGGTGGTAACGTCTATGCTTGTATCGGATATGATAACCCCCGCGCTCTGATTGACGACGCTCTGCGTAACGTCGAAAACTCCCATGACGATGTTCCAAGTGTTTGTTACCAGCAGCACCGCAACAAAGGTCTTAAAAATCCATTTGAAGAAAATCCAAGTGTCGAGATCGTGCAGATTGTTTTTTTCAATTACAAGCTGGATTAGTTCGTAGCACATGACAAAGGTAATGATAACGCCCGCAATCGGTACAATGACATTTTCCGAAAGGCTGCGTATCATGTTGAATATGCCCGCGTTCCACCCGGCGGGGGTCGTGCCGACTTGCGTTGCGATTTCTCCAACCTCTGTATTTACGCTGTCAAACAAGCCGGAGAGGTTCGATAAAATCCCGTCTGTCAAAATGCCGCGAAACCAATCTTCAATCATCTGCCATATCAAAAGTTAATCCCTCCTTTCCCGCGCCCTCCCGTTTCCGAGAGGGCGCGGCGGGTGGTATTTGTTTTAGGCATTATCCAAAAAGTTTGGAAAGAAGCGGAACAAGGGTGCCGCCGATCAAAGCGACACCGCCGCCCGCCATGAGCTGCTTCATGCCCTGGCTTTTGGCTCCGGGATTGTCGTTGCCGTAACCCTCCATTAAGTTAATGGCACCCCAAATGCCAAGACCTGCGCCAAGCGCGATAACCAAAGTCTGCAATACACCAACTGCGCTGTTAAAGAAATCCATATAAACCTCGCTTTCTGCCGCTGTGCGGCTCAAAAAATGTTGTTGAAAATGAAAATGCCGCCGTTATTCCTCGGCGGCTGCGTCCTCGTCGGACAAATCTATTTCGTATATGTCAAAGGCTTCATCGGGCTTTACTATTGCCGGGCGGGTAGACATATACCGTTCCACATCAAAAGCGTTTTTCTTGTCGAAGTCGGAAAGGTATTTGTAGTTCGGGTGTTTCGTTATATCGTATTTGTCGCTTAAAAAGGGACGTACACCGCGTAGCTGCAAAATACATTTCCCACCGTCCATAACTGCTATTTCGTCCTGTGTCATCAACTCCTTTCCTAATTTTTGATAAGTAAGTCCATGAGAAACCTGCGTGCCGCGATTTTCGGAAGTGTTGAAACTGTCGATTGTTTCCCGTCCCAAGTTATCCGAAATATCCTTTGCATTTTTCCCACGTCCTCCCAAAAACAAGGTGCTGTCGGCATTATCAAGTATGATTTCTGCCGCGTCCTTGTAAATGGCTTTTAGCTGGCTCTGCGATTGCAGAATGATAGAAGCGGACATTTCCCGGCTGCGGATTGTGGCAATCAGTTTATCAAATCGGGGTATCTGTCCGATGTTCGCAAACTCATCAAGCAAAAAGCGGACATGAACAGGCAATTTGCCGTTGTATTCGTCGTCCGCTTTATCACAAAGCAAATTGAAAAGCTGCGATTGCAAAATAGCGATAACAAAATTAAAGGTGTCGTCGGTATCGCTCATTATGAGGAAAAGCGCGGTTTTCCGGTCGCCCAATGTATCAAGTTCCAATTCATCATAGGACATGAGTTCCCGGAGTTCCTCTATATCAAAAGGGGCAAGCCGCGCACCGCAAGAAATAAGGATTGACTTTGCCGTTTTGCCCGCCGCCAATTTGTATTTTTTATATTGCTTCACCGCGAAATGGTCGGGGCTGCGTTCTTCCAAATCGGCAAAGAGCAGATCAACGGGGCTTTGGTATTCCTCGTCGTCCTCGCGTGCTTCGCTTGCATTGATAAGTTCAAGCAACGTTGTAAAGTTCATTTCCTCGGTGGGGGCTTCATACCAAATGTAGCCGATCAACGCGCAATATAATAACCTCTCGGCTTTTACCCAAAAATCTTCCGCGCTTTTTTCTCCCTCGCCTTTGGTATTGACGATAAGGGTATTGACAACCTTTAACACGTCCTTTTCGCTGCGGATATAGACAAATGGGTTATAGTGCATACTTTTCCGAAAGTTTATCGTGTTCAGTACCTTAATGCGGTAGCCTGCCCGTTGCAGCAGCTTTCCGCACTCGATTAGGACGGTGCCTTTCGGGTCTGTCAAGACATAGGAAGAATGAAGCTGCATTAAATTAGGCTTTACGAAAAACCTTGTTTTTCCGCTGCCGCTGCCGCCGATCACCACGACGTTTTTATTTCTCGCGTATTTCGGCTGCTTCGGGCGGCTGTTCATGGTAAGGCGTTCGGTCTGCGTCAAAATGATGTTGTTCTGAAAATCCGGGTCGATGTAGGGCTTTATATCTTCGGCGTTGCCCCAACGTGCGCTGCCGTATTCTGCGCCCTTGCGGTATTTCTTCGCGTTTTTCCCTTTGACATAGACAATCAGACGGATAACCACCGCGCCGACAATGCCGATAAGCAAATCCAGCGGGTGAACGCTCGGCAAGGCATTTGAAAACGCTTCGGAAAACCCCTGTGTGATATTGAGTATCTTTTCGGAAATATCCGCGCCGGGGGCAAGCCGCGCCGCCTGTCCGACTTTATCAAAGAGATAGACAAAGAACACATACGGGATATTCGGGATTATCAGCTTTTTGTAGTTCATCTGCTTCATATCTCGCGCCCCCTGTCTATCTTCTTTACCTTGTCGCGGGCGGCGTTAAGCTGCTTCGCCTTGTCCTTTGCTGCGGCAAGGGCTTTACGGATAGAGGGCTTTTTGTCCCTGTTTAGTTTCTTTGCGGAAAACTCTTGAAACGCTGCGGTCATAACGTCCGCGTCCCTGCCTTTGAAAAACACAAGGTAACGGGTCTGCTCGCCCTTAACCTTTTTCAACGAAAAATCTATGTTGTACTTCTTCGCGGTACTCTCAAAGGCTTTGATATTGCTGTCGGTGATCTCGATGTTGGAAACACCCACATTTTGCTTCATAAGCTGCCGCATGGTCTGTTTCCCATGCGGGGTATGGCTTTTGCGCTGCTCCAAAAACTTCTTGATTGCTTTCTGCAACGCCTGTTCGGTAAGCCTTGCCGCGCCTTTTCCCACGTTGACGGATAGGGCAATCGTTTTTTGGGTTACTTCCTCCTGCAAGGTATCAACTCCTTTCCCGGTAAACTGCGGCTATGCTCATTTGCTGCCGTAAAAGTCGTGATTGACAAGGGCGGTATAGTAGCTGTCAATGGTACTCGGCGCGTTGAACAGAACCGCTTTAAGATACTGCTTGATGTTGCGGATTTTGGTTGTGTTCTCCCTCATGCAGTCCAAAACAAACTCAACGTGGCTGCTGTTCAGCTTCATAAACTTTGACTTCACAAGTTCGGCGGGGTAGTCGTCCCCGGCGATACGGATTGTCTTTCGGGCTGTGCAGACGGTTTCCAGCATGATTTCTACAATCTCGTCCAAACGGTCTTTATCCATTTTGGGGTCTTGAATGAGAATATCATAGTCGATGTTGTCCTTGATGATTTCCCGATAAATCGCTATTGCGCTGTTTGTTTTCGCTTCCGTTCTTTTCCTTTCCGGCGGCGTAGCCGCTTCGTCCTGCTCATAAGGCAAGGGATTTAGGGAATGGAAAGGAATGGAATGAGTATTTAATAGATCAGTAATTGATTGTTCTTTACTTGATATATCTTTATTTAATTGCGTTGGATTTTCCAACGTAGGTTTTTCCTGCGTAGGTTTTTCCAACGTTGGATTATCCAATGTTGGATTTTCCAATGTAGGTAAATCCGATGTAGGCGGCTGTTCGCTGCTGGTAGCTGCTTCCGGCTCTTTGGGCTGCGGTTGCTCATATATGACATAATCCGCGCCGCGCAAACGTCCTTTCTCGTCGCGTTCCCGGCTGCGGACGATATATCCGGCTTTTTCAAGTTCTTTGACCGCTTCGCGGATTGCGTCGATCTTCTCCCGGTTGATGTGAGATAAGCCCGCAAGGGTATAATCCCAATCTTCGGGCAAAGACAGCATTTGCGAAAGCAAGCCTTTTGCCTTTAAGGTGAGTTCCTTATTGCGCAAGTGGTGGTTGCTCATAACGGTATAGCCCGTATTTCTCTCAACTCGGAAAACTGCCATTTTTTATCACTTCCTTTCTCGGTCTGCGTGGAATAATAGAAAGCCGTTTTCGGCGGTTTTGGTATTGCAGTATGCCTTTGCCGTTTTTGCGTCTGAAAAGCCTTGTATTATAAGGGCTTTTTCGCGCCTAACGTTCCACGTTACCGCCTGTTTTCGGGCATAAAAAAACCGCAACTCTTTTCAAGCTGCGGCGACATATCCTACTCACTTAAAAACGCCATATCAAGGCTTGTCCAACCTTGCTACGGCGTTTTAGGTGTAATTATAGGGGTTGTTTAATTGTCTTTAATGTGCTGAAAGCCGCATGGTTACGGCATTTTCCTTGTTGTGCATATATTGACGGGGCAACAGGAGCGACAGGGGCAACCGGACCGACTGGATCAACAGGGGCAGCTGGAGCTTCAGCAATAATACCATTTGCATCTGGTTTACCTGTATCTTTAACAACTATTGCTGGTGGTTTAGTAGGTACCCCTGCATTTATAGGGTTTGGTAGCTCAGCACCAGGAATATCAATCATTGGTAATACAATTGATTTAACCAATCCATCTGGCACGTTAACAAACTTTGCTTTTACAATGCCAAGAGATGGGGTCATCACTTCAATCGATGTATTCTTTTCAACAACAGCAGCATTATCATTAGTGGGAAGTACAATTACGATTGAAGCAAAATTATATGAATCAATTGCTCCAAACAACACTATGACTGTAGTGCCTGGAACAACTGTAACATTAACGCCTTCACTAACAGGTGTAATTTCTATAGGAACGATTTCTAAGGGAATATTGACTGGCTTAAATATTAATGTTCCGGCGGGAACAAGATTAATGCTTGTTTTAACTGCACGGGCATCTGGATTGAGTTTAGTCAACACTGTTGCAGGTTATGTAAGCGCAGGTGTAGCAATAGACTAGCTAAAAAAGGAGTCTCTAATAACTTATAATAAAAAATATAGTTTTTGTGAAATGTAATATTTATGATTATAGGTATCTCGCAGTTAAAAAGTATTAAAATGAAGTGCACCCCAAAGTTTGATATATACTTGGAATCTTGGACATGTATATTCAAATGAAAGGGGTGCATCTTAATATGTAAAAATTATTTAAATAATTA
>OKGO01000376.1_pt1 | contig 8650 bp, 7 predicted proteins | sample 1613211 | NCBI WGS metagenome assembly OKGO01 (sample SAMN04436845, study PRJEB24849) | human gut metagenome | biome: human gut; feature: NICU; material: stool | host: Homo sapiens | place: USA: Saint Louis, MO | collected 2011-09-16 | reverse complement strand
ATTAGCTATAGTTACGGTTATAGTAAGCCGATTCTTCAACATTTGGATCTTCAGATTGAACGTTCATTATGGTTAAAAGGTGATACTGGGGTGGGAAAATCAACCTTACTTAAATTACTGATGAAGTATGATGAGTTATTAAAGGGGCATATTTATATTAATGGGATCGATTTAATGAATATTGATACTAATTCTTTGTATCGAAAGATTATTTATTTAGATCGAAAACCTGTTTTTTATCATGAATCATTGCGATTTAACTTGATTTTGAATAGTAAAGAGGAGGAACTGATGGAAAAATTGTTAAAGATATTTGGGTTAAATTACTATCTTGACCGTCTTGATTTGATTATTGAAACAGATGGTCAGCCTTTATCGTCAGGTCAAGCCCAGATAGTAATGCTTATCAGAGCTATCATAAAAAAACCAGAAGTTCTTATTTTGGATGAAGCATTGTGCAATATAGATGATTATAAAGCTAAGAAAATTATAAGCTACATACATGATAATTTGCCAAATACGATTATGATAATCGTAGCGCATCAAACAAAATTAGTGAATGAATTATTTGACTGTGCTATAATTAGAGATGGAAAAATATATAAGTAAATGAGGTAATTGTATGGAAATCGATTTTGCATTGATAAATGAAGCAGCTGGTTTTAATGAAGATTATACTGATGATTATCGTTCAATAATCAATGAAGCTGCAAAACAATTGGGAATTGAAGAAGATTTAGAATTATCATGCATCTTGGTAGATGATTCTAAAATTCACGAAATAAATAAAGAATATCGTAAAATAGATCGGGCCACAGATGTAATTAGTTTTGCATTAGAAGATAATGAGCAGTTTTATGTCCCAGGGATGCCAAGAAGTATCGGAGATATTTTTATTTCTGTTGATCATGCTAAAGTCCAAGCTGAAGAATATGGTCATGATTTAAAGCGTGAAATGTGTTTTTTATTTACCCATGGATTATTACATCTTTTAGGGTTTGATCACATGATAGAAGAAGACGAAATACAGATGATTGCAATGCAAAAATCAATTTTAGATGCTTTAAATATCACAAGACGATAAGTAGTTTATTGCTAATTTATAGACTTAGAAAGGATAAATACTCAATATCATGATTTAAGTTGAGTAGAAGTGGTTTTATGGATGTAAAAACAATAATTGAAAAGGCTTTTGAAGCAGCGAAAAATTCTTATAGTCCATACTCAAAATTCAAAGTAGGGGCATGTATTGAGATGAGAGATGGAAATTACTTTTTAGGGACTAATATTGAAAATGCAGCGTTTGGTTCAACTATGTGCGCAGAACGTAATGCTGTTTATGGTGCGTATAGCAATGGCTATGGTAAAGCTGATATCAAACAGCTGGCAATTGTGGCAGGTAGTGATGAGATTGTTTCACCATGTGGAGCATGTCGCCAAGTATTGATGGAACTATTACCACAAGATTGTCCAGTGATTTTGGCTAATCGTGAAAGTTATGAAATAACAACAATGAAAGAATTATTGCCGCGGGCATTTATAGGAGAAAGTTTAACATGTTCAAATCAGGATTTGTAAGTATCGTTGGTCGTCCTAATGTTGGAAAATCGACACTATTAAATAGTATTTTAGAGACAAAATTAGCTATCATGTCTGATGTTGCTCAAACAACTAGAAATACAATTCAAGGAATTCATACCGATGATGAAGCCCAAATAATTTTTATGGATACACCAGGTATTCATAAACCGCAAGATCGTTTGGGAACATTTATGAATACAACCGCTTTAAATAGCATTTTTGGCGTTGACCTAGTTTTATTTTTAGCACCGGCTAATGAAAAAATTGGACGTGGAGATAAATTTATTATTGAGCGCTTAAAGGAAGCCGATGGGCCGGTGTTTTTAGTATTAAGTAAAATTGATACTGTTTCAAAAGAAGAGCTGATTAAAAAATTACAGGAGTGGCAGGAATTATTTGATTTTAAAGAAATTATTCCAATTAGTGCAACTACTAATGATAATATTGATTTATTACTTAAAACGGTAAAAGCATATTTGCCAGAAGGGAATATGTATTATCCTCAAGATCATTTAACAGATCACCCAGAGCGTTTTGTAATGGCTGAATTTATTCGTGAAAAAATTCTTTATTTTACTAAAGAAGAAGTACCACATAGTGTTGCAATTGTGATAGAAAGAATGCTGGAAGATGAAGCGGGTGTAGAAATTATTGCAACAATTGTTTGTGATCGTAAAAGTCAGAAGGGAATTATTGTAGGTAAACAAGGGACGATGATCAAAAAGATTCGCCAGAATGCTCAACGCGAGATGAAACGTTTTTTACAAGTACCAGTTCATTTAGAGTTGTTTGTTAAGGTTGAAAATAATTGGCGCAACAAACAAAAATATTTAAAAGAATTTGGATATAACGAAGATGATTATTAATGGTGAAGAAAATATTACTGGACTAGTTTTAAAAAATAAGCCTTATAAAGAAAATGATATGCTGCTATGGATCTATACTCATGATTATGGCAAATTGGCATTAATAGCGAAAGGGGTAAAGAAGTTAAAAAGTAAAAATGCCCCTTCTTGTCAAACTATCACTTTGTCAGAATTTACTTTTATTCCTAGAAGTGGTTTATCAAATTTGATCAAAGGCGCTCCAGTTGAATATTTTCGCTATATTAAAGAGGATATTGAATTAGAAGCTTATGCAAGTTATTTTTGTGAGTTTGTTTATAAATTTACTAAGGATAATGATCCTGATGAGACTATATATAATACGCTGTTATTAGCATTACGTTCATTACAGACCGGATATAATCCTAAATTGGTCTATTTATTATTTAATGCCTTTATTATGGAAAAAACAGGTTCAAGTTTAGAAGTTGATCAATGTGTCAGTTGTGGGCGCCTTGATCATATTTCTGGAGTTTCAATTCATAGTGGTGGATTTGTCTGTCAAGAATGTATTGGAATGTATGATCAAAAATTAACAGTTGATGTTTTAAAAGGTTTTCGCTATATTAATAAATGGCAATTAGAAAATATTGATATGCTTCATCTAGAAGAAAATATAATCGATGAATTGATGCCTATTATGGAGGCTTATATTGATGAATTTACGGGGATTACGTTTCAAAGTCGTAAGTTTATTCGTCAATTCAATAATCTATAGAAATAATCGACAAAACTTTATCAACTTTTGTCGATTTTATTTATTTTTTGTAAAATTGTGTATATAATATGTAAATAAAGAAAGAGGAATGATCATGAGTGAATTTTTACCAATAAATCGAGAAGAAATGGAAGCAAGGGGTTGGCAACAACCAGATTTTGTATATATATGTGGGGATGCTTATGTTGATCATCCTTCATTTGGTGCAGCAATAATTTGCCGAACTTTAGAGAGTCACGGGTTTAAAGTATGTTTTTTAGCACAGCCGGATTGGCATAATGTTGAAGAATTTAGACAATTTGGCAAACCACGATTAGGTTTTTTGATTTCATCAGGAAATATTGACTCAATGGTTAATCATTATACAGTAGCTAAAAAACGTCGTCATAAAGATTTATATACACCCGGAAGTGAAGGCTTTAAAAGACCAGATCGCGCTGTAATCGTGTATAGTCAAATGGCACGCCAAGCTTATAAAGATGCTAATATTATTATTGGTGGGATTGAGGCTAGTTTAAGACGTTTAGGACATTATGATTATTGGGACAACAAAGTACGTAAATCGATAATTATTGATGCTAATGCAGATTTATTATTGTATGGAATGGGTGAAAATAGTATTATTGAAGTAGCTGAAGCACTTGATAGCGGCTTGGAAATAAAATATTTAACTTATTTAGATGGAACTGTTTTTAAAACGAAAAATCTCGATGATGCTCACGAGCCAGTTATGTTGCCAAGCTATGAGGAAATTTGTAATGATAAAAAAGCTTATGCAAAATCTTTTCATATTCAGTATTTAAATACTGATCATTTTAATGCAAAAACTTTAGTAGAACCGTATCAAGGATGGTATGTTGTTCAAAATAGGCCTAATCGTCCGTTGAAGCAAAGAGAGTTTGATCGTGCTTATTCATATGATTATAACCGTGATAGTCATCCTAGTTATAGGCAGCATGTTCCTGCAATTGATGAGGTTAAGTTTTCTTTAATTAGTAATCGAGGATGCTTTGGTTCTTGTAACTTTTGTGCATTGGCTTTTCATCAGGGAAGAATTGTTCAAGCGCGTTCGCATGAATCAATTATTAGTGAAGCTAGCAAAATGGTTTGGGATCCTGAATTTAAAGGATATATTCATGATGTTGGAGGACCTACTGCAAACTTTAGAGGGCCTGCTTGTTCTAAGCAAAATAAACATGGTGCATGTCCGACTAAACAGTGTTTATGGCCTAAAGCTTGTAATAATCTAGAAGTAAGTCATCAGGATTATTTAGAATTATTGAGGAAACTAAGAGTATTACCAAACGTAAAAAAGGTTTTTGTTCGTTCAGGAATTAGATATGATTATCTATAGATAAGATGGGAAAACCTCGGAGAGGACTATATGAGAAATTTGTTGATAAATATTATCAATTAAATGAAGAATACAACAAAAAACAATTTTTAGTTCCGTATCTAATGTCATCACATCCTGGGTGTACACTTGATGATGCGATTGAATTAGCAGAATATTTACGGGATATTCATCATCAGCCAGAACAGGTTCAAGATTTTTATCCGACTCCTGGAACTTTATCTACGACAATGTATTATACTGGTTTAGATCCTCGTGATATGTCTGAAGTATACGTTCCAAAGACGGCAAAAGAGAAAGCAATGCAAAGGGCATTGATACAATATCGTAATCCAAAGAATTATGATTTAGTGTATGAAGCTTTAGTGCAGGCAAACCGAAAAGATTTAATTGGGTTTGGGAAGAATTGTTTAATTCGACCTCGTCGCAATAATAATCAGCGCTCTTATCAGGCTAAAAATAACTATCAAAAGAAAAGGAGAAATTAGCTATGAAATATAGTGAAAAATTTACATCAGCAACGGCAACACATGTCAATTTTGATATATATTTACCGACTGTAATGATTCGCTATAAGGCTATTATCCAGATTCATCATGCAATGGGAGAGCATTCAGGGCGCTATGAACGGTTTGCTGAATATTTAGCTCACGATGGTTTTGTTGTCGTTGTTAGTGATTTTCCGGGTCATGGGACTTCATTATATAATTATGAGCAGGGTTATTTTGGGATTGGTGATGCAACAAAGACATTAGTTGAAGATATGCATCGCTTGCGAAATATTATGGCATCTCGGTATCCAGATTTACCATATTTTATGATTGGCAATCAACTTGGTTCATTAGTATTACGACAATATATGGCACAATATGGGGACTTTATCCAAGGTTCTATATTAATGGGAACCTGTGGCAAACCTCATTTTGCATTGATTGGAAAACTAATTATTAAGGGGGATGCAATGCTTAAAGGACATATGCATCGTTCCAAAACGGTTCGTAAAAATGTTATCAATCAATTAATTTCTCGTACTAAAAATGCAACTTATGTTACTGGTGATGCTCGAGAGTTAGAACAGTACCAGCAAGATCCGTTTACTGATTTTACATATACTAATAACGCTTATGAAGAAGTGTTTGGCTTAATAAAAAAAGTTTCTACTATCCAAAACATAAAAAAAATACCTGAATATTTATCAGTTTTGATAATTTCTGGTGCTAAGGATCCTTTTGGCAAATTTGGCGTAGGGCCTAAATGGTTATATGAAGCGCTTAGTCATCAAGGAGTTAAAGATATTACTTTATCGCTCTATGATCGTAGTAATCATGATTTATTACACGATCAACAGCGTCTTGAAGTGTATAAAGATGTACTTGATTGGTTGAATCAGCGAACCTTTGTTTGATACCCTTATAGTTGGTTGACAAATAACTACTATAAGGGTATTTTATATGTGCACGAAAAAATAGATATTAAACAAATTATTGCCTTTATTTGACTTGACTGTGTTCAAGTCATTCATTGTTTATATATCTAAAATAACATGAATATAAGGAGTAAATTATGGCAAGCAAAGATATGGATAAATTAGTAAGTCATGCAAAAACTTCAGGATTTGTATATCAGGGTTCTGAAATCTATGATGGCTTAGCAAACACATGGGATTATGGTCCTTTAGGTGTTGAAATGAAAAACAATATTAAACAATTGTGGTGGAAACGTTTTATTCAAGAATCACCATATAATGTAGGATTAGATTCAGCTATTTTTATGAATCCGCGGGTATGGGAAGCGAGTGGACATGTTGGTGGATTCTCTGACCCTTTGATTGATTGTAAGGAATGTAAGACCCGTCATCGTGCGGATAAATTAATCGAAGCTTATGATCCGAGTGTTCATAGTGAAGGATGGTCTAGTGAAGAGACAGTAAAATATATCAAGGATCACAATATTGTTTGTCCTAATTGTGGGAAAAGCAACTTCACTGATGTAAGACAATTCAAATTAATGTTCGAAACTCAAATGGGTGTAGTCGAAGATGCAAAAGATGTGGTTTATTTAAGACCAGAAACAGCTCAAGGTATCTTTGTTAACTTTAAAAACATTCAAAGAACATCACGTAAAAAAGTGCCATTTGGAATTGGTCAAATCGGGAAAGCTTTTAGAAATGAAATTACACCAGGAAACTTCATTTTTAGAATGCGTGAATTTGAACAAATGGAATTAGAATTTTTCTGTAAACCAGATACTGATTTAGAGTGGTTTGATTATTGGAAATCATATTGTCAAAAGTTTTTATTTGATTTAGGATTAAAAGAAGAAAATTTAAGATTTAGAGATCATGAAAAAGAGGAACTTTCCTTCTATTCTAAAGCCACTTGTGATGTTGAATATAATTTCCCATTTGGTTGGGGTGAATTATGGGGAATTGCTGATCGAACTAATTACGATTTAACCCAACATCAAAATCATTCTAAAAAATCTTTAGAATATTTAGATCCAACAACTAATGAAAAATATATTCCTTATGTTATTGAACCTTCGGTAGGTGCTGATCGTCTTTTCTTATCAGTACTTTGTGATAGTTATGAGGAAGAAATTTTAGAAGATGGTGAAACTAGAGTTGTAATGAAATTACATCCAAGTGTGGCACCGTTTAAAGTTGCTATCTTGCCATTAACCAAAAAACAAAGTGATAAAGCAACTGAAATTTATAGTCAGTTAGCAAAATATTTTAATTGTGAATATGATGTTGCTGGACAAATTGGAAAACGTTATCGACGTCAAGATGCAATTGGAACACCTTACTGTGTAACTGTTGATTTTGATACAATGGAAGACGAGACAGTAACTGTACGTGACCGTGACACAATGGAACAAATTCGTTTACCAATTAATCAATTAGTTGATTATATTAGTAAAAAGATCACATTCTAATAAGGAGGAACATTAATGCCGAGACTATCATCAGAGAAAATTAATGAAATTAGGCAAAGTGTTGATATTGTTGATGTCATTGGCACGTATCTTCCCTTAGAAAAAAAAGGCCGTAATTATGTAGCGATATGTCCTTTCCATGATGACAGCCATCCATCGATGTCAATTTCACCAGAACGACAAATATTTATGTGTTTTGTCTGTCATCATGGGGGAAATGTTTTTACTTTTTTAAAGGATTATTTGAAAATACCATATATTGAAGCCGTCAAGATGGTTGCTAATATTGGTAACGTTGATATAAGTAAATATAATTTAGAGAGTCGAGTTAAGCCGGTCGATCAAAAGTTAGAACCACTGTATCGTATGCATGATGAAGCCAATAAAATTTATAATCATTACTTGAATACTAAGTTAGCGATTCAAGCTAAAGAATATTTAAATAATCGTAAAATTACGGATGAAATTATTGAAACCTTTGAAATTGGATACGCCCCTAATAATCATGTACTATTAAAGGCGTTTGAAAAAATGAATTTTAATAAGGTTTCAATGTTTGAGTCTGGTTTGATTATTGAAGCTTCAAATGGATATGATCGTTTTACAGACAGGATCATGTTTCCACTACATGATGCTAGTGGTCGTGTCGTTGGGTTTAGCGGTCGAATCTATAAACAAAGCCAAAATGAATCTAAGTATATGAATTCGCCCGAGTCATCAATTTTTATTAAGGGTGATACTTTATATAATTATCACCGCGTTGGCGAAGAAGCACGACAAGTGGGTTATATCATTATTACTGAAGGATTTATGGATGTTATTGCATTATACAAGGCTGGAATAAAAAATGCAGTAGCAATTATGGGAACCGCCTTGACACATGGGCATTTAAATTTATTAAAACGTTTAAGTAAAACCGTATATTTATGTTTAGATGGTGATCAGGCTGGGAGAAATGCTACAATTAAAAGCGTTGATATATTATTGAGTGCTGGTTTCATCGGTAAGGTAGTTGATTTACCAGATAATTTGGATCCTGATGAAATTTTGGATAAGCGTGGTATAGAAGAATTAAACGCTGTAATAAAAAGACCATTATCTTCATTAGATTTTAAGATGAATTATTATTATGAAATGACAAACATGGATAATTATGAAGATCGTAAATCTTATTTA
>OKGO01000370.1_pt1 | contig 8702 bp, 11 predicted proteins | sample 1613211 | NCBI WGS metagenome assembly OKGO01 (sample SAMN04436845, study PRJEB24849) | human gut metagenome | biome: human gut; feature: NICU; material: stool | host: Homo sapiens | place: USA: Saint Louis, MO | collected 2011-09-16 | reverse complement strand
ATTCTTTATATACTTCTTGTTTTTTTACATTTCTCAATTTGGCCACTTCTTTGATTGCCTCTTTGGAACTCCGTCCCTCTTCCTCCATTAAAACTTGCACATGTTCCTTGAGGGAAATAGCTGGCATTGCTGCTATTGTCTCTTTCTCACCAGTAAATCCGCTAACTAATAAACAACACTCGCCTTTTAGCGTATTTTCTGCTAAATATTCTGTTAGTTCTCCTAAGGTACCACGCAAATATTCTTCATGAAGTTTCGTTAATTCTCGACAAATCACAGCGGGACGTTCTTGACCATAGACTTCAGCAAACGTTGCGACCGTTTTAGCAATCCGATAGGGGGACTCATAAAAAATCTGTGTCGGCCGTTCTTCTTTTAATGCTGATAACACGTCTTTCTGTTCCTTTTTCTTTCTTGGTAAAAAACCATAAAACGTAAATGGCTGTGGTAAAAGACCCGAGGCAATCAAGGCGGTCATTCCTGCCGTAGGTCCTGGCAAGGCAATCACTGCCAGTTCTTCTTCAAGACATGCTGTAACCAATTCATGACCAGGATCACTAATTGAAGGCATACCTGCATCGCTAACTTGGGCAATCGTTTCACCATTCAGCAATCGTGTAATCAGTTGAGGAATTCGCTCTTTGTAATTATGTTCGTGTAAACTAATTTGTGGTGTTGTAATCTCAAAATGATTTAGCAATTTTTGTGTGTTTCTTGTGTCCTCACTAGCAATCACCGTTGCTTCTTTCAATATGTTTAAACAACGAATACTCATATCTTCTAAATTGCCGATCGGTGTTGGGACAAGATACAATTTTCCTTTTGTTGTTTGCTTATCAAAACTTTTCTGTTTTTGCATAGCGCATCCCTCATTTTCCTTTTTCGTTCTATAAATAGATAAAGGTTTGATTTGACAATCGATTGACTGTCAAACCAAACCTTTCCTTTTTATTTGCAGTGTCCACTAGACTTAACGCGTACGTTCCCCATAAATAACATCAAGACAAAAGGCACATTCTTCATCATTTTCACGTCTTGAACCATATAAAATATTGCAGACATGGAAGCCCTCTTCATAAAGTTTTTACTATTTCATACGTGATTTTGATAGCTCTTGTTTTTCAGTTTCAGTTGTATTTCCTGCTAACTTATTCAGTTCTTGGAGATGCTCTCGTAAGCGTTGGTTTTCGATTTCCAAAGTGGTATTTTTTTCTACCAACTCATGGAGTGCTGCTTTAATTTCTCTTAATTGTGTCACTGAACTGTCTAAATCAGTTTCCAACGAATTTAATCCATCATAGAGCGAACGTTTATCCATTTTGATCACCTTTTTCAGCAGCAACTTTCGCAGTAGCTTCTTTGATTTCTTCGTAATCATAATCCGCTGCGATTTCACGACCATGCAGACGAACTTTGACAATCCGACTTAATAGATTCAACCCGACGACTTTGCCTTTGCCATCTGGTGTTATTACTTCTTTTCCATAATCTGGTAATTCTTTTTTAGCAGCTTCATACTCGTCGTTTTCATATTTCAAACAACACATTAAGCGGCCACATAATCCCGAAATTTTGACAGGATTTAAAGATAACCCTTGATCTTTAGCCATTTTGATTGAAACTGGCATAAAATCTCCTAGAAATGTTGAGCAACATAGTTGTCTGCCACAAGGGCCAATGCCACCTAATATTTTCGCTTCATCTCGGACACCAATTTGACGTAACTCAATTCGCGTCCGGAAAATAGCCGCTAAGTCTTTGACTAATTCACGAAAATCAATTCGCCCATCTGCCGTAAAGTAAAAAATCATTTTGCTACGATCGAAGGTATATTCTACTCGCACTAATTTCATTTTTAAGTCATGAGCTCGAATTTTTTCATTGGCAATGCTTTTGGCAGCTTCTGCATCAGCCAAATTTTTTTGTTCTTTTTCTAAATCATTGGCTGTTGCTTTATTTAAAATGGGTTTTAGGTCCTCTGGTAAATCGTCTGAATCGACTGTTTTTTTAGGAATAGCAACAGTAGCTAATTGTTTTGACTGTTGAGATTCAACGAGTACTTTCTCATTATAAATATACTCAGATTTTCCAGGAGCAAAATAATAGATATGACCGGCTTCACGGAAGCGAACTCCTACTACTTCTACCATTTTATTCCTCCTAATCTAGTTCAAGTGAACGTCGCTTCAATCGGTTAAGGAACTTGCTGAAACAACTAAGTTCCTACTATATTATGAAACTGAATGCCACTTGGCACTTTTTTCCTTTATGATTTAGGGTGAATCATTTGGATAACTAATTGTTCACAAACATTTTGCCAACTAACATTGGCAGTCCATTTTTGGCGTGCTTTCAAAATTAGCGCCAACCGTTCCGCCTGCTCTTCCGTTACTTTTTTGGCTTGCTGTGTCGCAACACTTTCTTCCAATAATTGACGGTAATAAACCATGAGCAAGTCAAAGCTAAGCGCTTGTTGTTCTTTTTCCTTAAATACTTTGACCATTTTCTTCTGAACGTAGATAAATGCCTGTAAATCATTACTTTTTAGATAATTAAACCATTGCAAAATGATTTCCCTAGCTTCATTAAACCATTCATCTTGAGAGATTTCAACTGCTTTCTCAAAACTATTTGTCAGCTCAGCTAAAAGGGTTGCAGTCTTTTCACCAATCCCCTGTTTGATTAAGCGATCAATTAATGTTTTTTTGACTAATGGTTGAAAATGTAAGGTTTGGCATCGTGATTGAATCGTTGGTAAAATTCGAGAAAGCGAAGTGGTTTCTAAAATAGCTAAAATTTGTCCTTCTGGTTCTTCTAAAAATTTTAAGAGACTATTGGCTGCGCCGGTACTCATTTTATCTGCTTCTTGAATTAAGAAAACTTTTTTAGCAGTCTCGACCCCACTTTTAGAAAACTCCGCTTTTAATTCACGGATTTGGTTCACTTTGATGGTTTGCCCATCTGGCGCAATTCTTAAAACATCTGGATGTTCATTTTCATTAATCCGCACACAATTATGGCATTCGTTACAAGGCTGTTGATTTACTAAATTCGTACAAAAGACATGTTTCGCCATCCATAAGCCAAATTCTTGTTTTCCAGTTCCTGTATCTCCTTCAAAAAGATAAGCATGGGCAAGACGACCATGCTCAAAACTTTTTTGGAGTTGCTTGTACAGCAAAGGTTGCATTTGCTGTAGCTGTTGCGCTTCATTCATCTTAATATTGATGGAATCCTTCAACTGGTAAGACGAAGCAAGTAGCGCCGCCTACTTCAACTTCCACAGGATAAGGAATTTGGCCATCCATTGTGATATCTAAAGTCACAGGTGTTGAAACATATTGTTTTCTTGATTGACATGTTTCTTTAATTAAAGCTAATGTTTCGTCGACACGTTCATCATCAATCCCAATAATAAATGTGCTGTTTCCCGCTTTTAAGAATCCACCTGTTGAGGATAATTTTGTAGCACGAATATTGGCATCAATAAATTCGTTGGCTAATCGGTTACTATCTTTGTCTTGTACAATGGCTAAAATAATCTTCATGGTCTACACCTTCCTATAATTAAAAGTTTTCTGGATAACGTTCAATAATCGCCTGATACGTTACTTCTACGACAAGTTCTAAACTCATCCGTGCATCAATCTTTTTGATACGTTGTGGATTTTCTTCTGCTAATTTCAAATATTCATGACGAACACGTTGATGAAATTCTAATCCTTCTGAATCTAAGCGATCAATTTGCTGTGTTCGATTTTCTTGAATCCGCCGTAAGCCAGTATCTGAGTCAACGTCTAAATAAATTGTAAAATCTGGTGAGACACCTTCTGTCGCAAACGCATTAATTGAAGCAATGGGGGCAATCCCAATTCTACGCCCAGCGCCTTGGTAGGCTAATGAGCTGTCAACAAAACGATCACATAGGACTAAATGACCCGCTTCCAAAGCTGGCAAGATTTTTTCCACTAAATGTTGACGACGAGCAGCTGCGTAAAGTAAAGCTTCTGTTCGCTCATCCATTCTGTCATTTCTTGGATCTAAAATAACTGTTCGAATCTTTTCGGCAATCGGTATGCCGCCTGGTTCTCTTGTGGTGACAATTTTTCGTTTTGACTCTTTAGCTAATCTTTCAGAAACTTCCTTCAAAACACTGGTTTTGCCAGCGCCATCTGGACCTTCAAATGTGATAAAAATACCCTGCACGTGCGAAAACTCCAATCAATTTTTACTTGTATCTATTATACTTCATCTTGCTCTATCAGTCTAATTGAAATCCTTATGTCCTATTTAAAGTGATACATCCGCTGAAAAAAAGAAACTGAAAAAGAAGTACGGAAAAGCTTGAACTGCGACATTTTCTCACAGAAACAACCTACTTCGATTTCAACCTCTTTTTCCAACGATGTTTCTTTTAAATTTCTCGACGCCCCTCGACTGCTTTTAGCAAGGTTATTTCGTCTGCATATTCAATATCGCTGCCGACAGACAAGCCGTGTGCCAAACGAGTAACGGTGATTCCAGCTGGTTTAATGAGCCGTGATAAATACATCGCCGTCGCTTCTCCTTCAGTGGTAGCGTTGGTTGCTATAATGACCTCTTTCACTTCATCATCGTGCAATCGTTTGATCAAAGAGGCAATATTAACATCTTCTGGTCCTGTTCCTTCCATCGGTGAAAGCACCCCGTGGAGTACGTGATACAAGCCTTGATATTCACGCATTTTTTCCATTGCCATAACGTCTTTTGGTTCTTCCACTACTAAAATAATACTACGGTCACGATTTTTATCTTGGCAAATTTCACAAGGATCTTCTTCAGTAATATTTCCGCAAATACTACAGAAATGGAGATCTCTCTTGACACTAATTAGCGCTTTTGCAAAAGCATTAGCATCTTCTTCTTTCATATCAATTGTATAAAAAGCAAGCCGTGTCGCTGTTTTTTGACCAATTCCTGGTAATTTCATATAACTTTCAATCAATTTTGCAATCGGTTCTGGATAATTCATGAGGCTTCTACAGTCCTTTCTTAGCAAGGCGTTTCTGTTATTACTAAACGAGTTATAACAGATTTTGCGTCACTGAATATCTTATCACGCCCTGTCAAAAAAGCAACTGACAATTACTGCTTTCTAATACAAAAACAAGTCGTTAGTTACGAGCACTAAACGACTTGTTTTTGTATTAACCAATCCAGGTTTCGTGTGTATAGGCCATTTCCCAAAAAGCGTATTCCATCTCACTGCTGATAACAAAAGCGGTGATCATAGCTGCTTGTTCTTGTGGTGAACTTTCTTCATATAATTGGTCTAACAGTTGGCGTTCCTCTTGGACGTGTTGGTACGCTTCCTCCCCAGCATAGGTTTCAATCCAACGTTGGTACAGTGGCTCTGGTGAGTGTTGTTTGACTAACTGTGCACCAATTTCTTGATAGAGCCAAGAACAAGGCAACATACTTGCTGCGGCCGTCTTAGGCGTTCCTTCAATAAGTTGGCGATACATATGAGAAACATAGTGATACGCGGTTGGTGCAATCGGTGTCGCTGCAACCTCTTCTTCCGTAATCGCTAGTTCTTCAAAAAAAGTTTCACGAATAGCTAATTCGCCCAACGCGAGATTTTCCGCATTTGTTAAGAGTAATTTTTTCAATCGAGGTTGTTGCGTTTGTGCCGCAATCAAGCGATAAAGTTGACTAAAGTGTTTTAAATAGTAATGATCTTGAATTAAATAGTAGCGAAAAATCGTTGAACTCAAGGTTCCTTCATGTAACTCTGTGATAAAAGGATGCTGAAAACTTCCTTGCCAAGAAGCTTGCGCTTGTTCTTTGGCTTGTTCTGTAAATGTCATAGGTTTCTCCTTTACGTTAGAAAAATAAACAAATTTGTAAAAATGATGATCAAAATAGCAAGCCCAAGACTGACTTTTGCTGACACAAAATGCTCTTTTCGACTTCTGGTGGCTCCTTCTTCATAGCCATGGGCAGACATTGCTTCAGTATATTTATCTCGCCAAGAAACAGCAACGAGCAGTGTTTTAACATAAAGCATCGGCGACCAAAAATGAAACGTTTTGCCACGGAGTAGGCTTGCTTCTTTTAAATCATTAATTTCCCTTTTCACTTCCGGTAAGGCGTGAACCACCACTAAAATTCCATAAACAAAGTTTGGTGCTAGCCCTTTTTGTTCCAATAACAACAATAACTCTTCAAAATCAACGCCTACAGCAAAAGCTAGTCCTAAACCGGCAAAGGCATACGTTCGGCTAAACAAAAGCCAGGCTTGTTGACTACTCGTACCATGCAAATAAATAGACCAAAACGTCCCGATTGCTGGTAAAAGTGGCAAGAAAAATAACCAAAGCAGTAAGCGGGATTTTCGCTGGCCTATTAAAAAAATGATACAACCCATAAAAACCGCCAAATTTGCCAAAATTGACTGAGAAAAAGATAATTCAAAGGTCAAAATAAGAATCAAAGAAGCATAAATTGCTGCATTTGTTTGCTTTATTTGCATGTGGTTCCCTCCTGCCAGATAATCAGTTGTTGATGCAGCAATTCTATTCGGTAATTGCTCACGCCAGAGAGAGGTTCTAGCCGATGCGTGACGATTAGAAAATCTTGTTGCGCACTTTTTTCTTTGATCCATTCAACAAAATAATTGCATGCTCGCTCATCTAATCCAGCAAAAGGTTCATCTAAAAGTAAACAGTCCAAATCTAAGCTCAGCAAACTAATTAATTGCACCATCTTTTTTTGCCCTTCACTTAGTTGAAAAACACTGTGCTCTAGTTTTTCTTTTAAACCTAAAAAAGTTAAGGCTTCCTCTTGTTTTCTTCTTTTTTCTGCTGTCATGTTCTGACCAAACAAAAGCTCTTCTCGTAAAGTCAACGTGACAAACTGACGAATGGCTTGTTGCACCGCTAATGTCATGTGTTGCTACAATTTTTTTGAAGACCGCAAGCGGCGGCCTGCCAAGAACATTTTCCCTTGATATTTTTGTCTCTGAACGATGGCTTTTAATAAGGTGGATTTTCCCGCCCCATTTGGCCCCGTCAACGTGGTAATTCCTTTAAACAAAAGCGCTTCTTTTTCTTCAAGTAGCACTCGTTTTTCCTGAGACAAACGAAAATTTTTCAATTGGAGCATTGGTTGTTTTACCACAGAAGTTGTAAGCTGAAATGTCTGCGGTTTTGTTTTGATAAACATCAACGGTTGTTTTTCAAACTGGCCATTTTTCAACGTGACGACTTGGTCCACAACATCAGCGTAATCGCTGAAATCGTGGTCGCACACCAAAATCGTTTTGCCTGCTTGATGGAGTCTTGCTTAAATTTGAATAAATTGTTTTCGAGAGGTTGGATCAATACTTGCAAAAGGTTCATCTAATAAAAGAATATCTGGGTTCATTGCTAGCAGAACTGTCAACGCCGCTTTTTGTTTTTCACCACCAGATAACGTCGCTAATTCTCGTGTGAATAAGGTTTGAGTCTGAACAAGTTGAAGCGCTGTTTGGATTTTTCGATTCATTTCTTCAGGCGGGATTCCTAGATTTTCTAAAGCAAAAATCAGTTCTCGTTCCAAGGTTTTCATTGTAAATTGTTGACTGGGATTTTGAAACAGCATGCCAATTTTTTGCGCCTTTTCACGAGTTGATAATTGTCGGCGTTCTATTCCTTCAATCAAAATTTCTCCTTGGTAATCAAGCGGAGCAAATCCGGCAATCAATCGTAAGAGCGTTGATTTTCCACTACCACTATCGCCAATTAATAAGGAAAACGTTCCTTGAGGAATTGCTAAATTTGTCTTTTCAAACAAGGGTTGTTCTCGTGAAAAAGACACAGCTTTTAATTGGATACTATTCATTTTGCCTTCACAGCTAACCCTTGCGCAGACTGATACATTCGTAAAATAACTTTCGTTAAGAAAATACCAAAGAAACAAATAGAAACGAACCGAACGCTAATTAAAGCAATGTTCATCCCCAGACCGTAATTGCCATAACCAAACTTAAAGTATTCATACACATAACTAAAAATAGTCGTCCCAATCGCACTATAAAATAACGTTAGTGTATCGTACCGTTTGTAGCGTGTCACAAAAAAGCCACTTTCACTACCTAGGCCTTGAATCACACCAGAAATTAATACACTAGGTCCGAAATACGAACCATAAAGCATTTCTGCCAAAGCGGCTAAAACTTCCGCCAAAACAGCACTTCCCGCTCGTGGAATCAGCATCGCTGCAATTGGTGCCACCATGGTCCACATTCCAAATAAAAGCTCATTGGCAAATGGACTCAGTCCTAATGGTAACAGCGCAGCATTCAATAACGCATAGAGGAATCCTGCCCCCATAAAAACACCGCCAAACAAAAAGGCTAAAAAAGCGAGTAAGACGACTTGTTGCAATGACCATTTTTTCAATAAAAAAACTCCTTTCTCTTAACAAAAAGCAAAAGGAGTGACTTAAATAAACCCTGATAAAAGAAAACACACTCATCCTAGGACAGAATGAGTGCGTGAAAAATCAAAGTAAATCGGCATTTCCCTGCGACAGTACTAACTGCATCAGGTTCAATGGGTATCATCTCAGCCATAACAGCACCCCAAATGTTTTTTATTAAAATGTACTTTTACTATAGCATAGAATAATTATAAAAACTAGTCTTGGCACTTTTTTCTTTCATCAAAAGCTGAAGAAAT
>OKGO01000366.1_pt1 | contig 8886 bp, 8 predicted proteins | sample 1613211 | NCBI WGS metagenome assembly OKGO01 (sample SAMN04436845, study PRJEB24849) | human gut metagenome | biome: human gut; feature: NICU; material: stool | host: Homo sapiens | place: USA: Saint Louis, MO | collected 2011-09-16 | reverse complement strand
TACGAGATCGGTCTCGGCATTCCTGCTGAACCGCTCTTCCGATCTATCCAGTTATCGTTGTCATCATCACTCGGTGGCGTTGAGCGTTCTTCTAAGACAGCTGACCAAGAAGAGTTTGAGGCTAAAATATCACCTACAACATTAAACCATGCTCCCAAAGCAGCTTGCTCACTCGTAGTAAAATCATTTGTCAATAGATATCCTAAGATCACTGCAGTTCCAGTAAAACTATACGGATCAAGATTGGGTATATACATGGTTCACCTCTCCCATATTTTAATATATGCTAAATAAAAAAAAACTTAGGCTTTTGCATATTTAATATTTTGCTGCACACACTATTATTGGGTGAAAAAATGAATGATAATGTAAAATTATTAAACTTTATTTATCAAAACTCGCAAATGGGAGTTGGAACGATTGAGCAATTAGAAAAAATCGTTGAAGATAGAGACTTTAAAAGATATTTAAAAGAAAAATATGAAGGCTATTGTAAAATCCATAAAGATGCTAAAGAAAAGTTAAATAGTCATGGATATGACGAAAGAGGAATTGGTTCTTTTGAAAAAATTCGTACTTACTTAATGATCAATATGCAAACACTGACCGATAAATCAACTAGTCATATTGCAGAAATGATGATGATTGGAAGTACGATGGGAATCATCAATGCAATTCGTAATATAGCTGATTACAATCATGCTAAAAAAGATATTATTAAGCTCATGGAAACATTAAAAGCTTTCGAAGAAAAATCATATGGAGATTTGCAAAAATTTATTTAAATTGCTGTTAATGCAGTGCTCTCCTAAGTTCAACTTTGTGAGGGCACTACATATGAGGTATATTATTTCTAATTAAAAACAGTATTACAAATAATACTGTTTACTATCACTAATTATAATCAATTAAACCAAATTTCTTAAACACTGGTTTTTGCAATTTCATAAAAATCCCCATCATTGGACCAAATAAAAACATTCCAATAATAGTTCCCTCTCGTACTGCTAAAGGCACATCAGTAATAATTACAATTATAATTACTAATAAAATTGAAACTACGTCAACCCCTTGCCGTAAAACATGGAATTTCTTTCCAGTAACTCCGCTAACAGCCATACAAGCTCCTTCCAAAGCAAATGTAACAATATCTAGAACCATTACCATTCCTACTGCAAAAGCACTGACGATATATCCCAAAATTAATAATCCAACATTCATCCAATATGTATTAATCGTAAAATTACTGTATACTTCATACAACATGAAGTTAACAATTAGCCCTAATAAGATGCAAACAGGAATTTGTAATAGCTGGATCGGCTTAAATTTTCTTCTAAGTATTGCCACTTGAACAAAGATACATAAAAAATTACAAAACATACCAATTGTTCCTACCTCTATCCCTGTAACTAAACTCCCTGTCTGTGCCAAAGCATCCCATGCACCTACTCCAATGGCCGCTTTCAAAGTTAGAGCTGAACTACATGCAACGACCACAACACCAAACACCAAAACTATTACCCGCTTAAACATTTTAATTAGTACCTCGCTTTTTTTGTATAGGCATTATTATAGCGGTTTCAATAATCTAGTCAACCTATTTTTTAAGCGTTTTCAAAAATAGAAAAAGGGTAATCTACCCTTTTAAAATAACTCTACTTCTTGTATGAGTGCAATTAGCTCGCTTAAGTTATTAATTACATAATCAGCACCAGCATCTAAATATGCTTCTTTAACCCGTTCAATTGCACGATTCCGTTCTTTAGGTGTTAAAGCATTAAATTCTTCTTCGTTCAATCCCAAAGTTGAACTTCCCTCAATGACACCAACTGCGATTACCCCTGCATTAACACCTTCTTGAATATCAGAAATTGTATCACCAACTTTGATTACATTTTTTACACTGCTTATATGCAGTTCAATCATATTTTTAAAAATCATATAAGGATAAGGGCGTCCAAAGTGATTAGTAGCATCAGGTGAGTACCAGCAATCAGGTTGATACCCCTGCTCCTTGGCACTTTTTAATACTGGCTCCATCATCATATCTGTATATCCAGTAGTTGAGCCAATCTTAATTCCCAATTCTCTTAGTTTTGCCACAGTTTCTAAAACATACGGCTTAACACCTGTATGTTTTGTAATACCTGTCATTAATGATGACTCAAATAAATCATAAATTTTATGTATATCCTGTTCATTAAATTCACGATCATATCTAGCCTTAAATGCTTCATTCAATACTGGCATTTCTAACATTGTTTTAATATGATCAATCTTCAACATCCCCATTGGTTCTCTAATTTGGTCATTAGTTGGCTCTAATCCATAATTATTAAAAGCATCTTTAAATGCTTGAACAGGAGCAAAACAACCATAATCAACTGTAGTTCCTGCCCAATCGAAAATTACTGCTTCAATTCTACTCATTATGCTACCTCCGCTAAAAAATCTTTAATAATTGAACATAAATTTAATATATCTGCTTCATAAATTTCACCAATATTACCAATTCTGAATGTTTGAGCAGTAGTTAACTTTCCTGGATAAATTGCATAACCACGTGCTTTTATATAATCATACATCTCACTAAAAGCAAATTCTTTTCCTTCAGGATAATAGAAAGTAGTAATAATTGGTCCTTGATAAGCTAAATCAACATAGCTTTTCATTCCCATTTCAGCCATTTTTTCAATTAGCAAACGATTATTATCATAATAACGTTTACTTCGAGCAGCTATTCCACCTTCTTCCAACATCTCATCTAACGCTTTTGAAAATGCCAGTACGACATGGGTTGGTGAAGTAAAACGCCATTTTCCATCTTTATCCATCGTTTCCCATTGATCATATAAATCCAATGATAAACTTCTTGCTTTACCTCGACTAGCTAGTAATAAATTTTTATTAGCAATCACAAATGAAAAACCAGGAACTCCTTGAATACACTTGTTTGCGCTACTTATAATAAAATCAATCCCTAATTTTCCTACCTCAATATCAACACCACCAAAACTACTCATAGCATCAACGATAAATACTTTATTTCTTTCTTTAACTACTTTTGCTACACTCTCAATATCATTTAAGATCCCAGATGTTGTCTCACTATGAACGATAGCAACATGAGTTATTTCTTTTTCTTCATCTAATTTTTCAGCAACAGCTACTGCACTAGGATTTTCATTTTCAGCAAACTCAATTATCTCATGATTAATTCTTACGTGCTCACATATATCTTTCATTCTTTTTCCATAAGCACCATTAGCGACAATCAACAGTTTTTCATTTTCGCCAATTACACTTGTAATTACTGACTCTACTCCAAAAGTCCCGCTTCCTTGCATCAGTACTACAGTATATTGCTCAGCTCTTACATGAGCTAATTCTAATAATTGGTCCCTAATTTTTAAAGTAATTTTTTTATAGTCATCATCCCATGTACAATGATCAAATAACATTTCTTGCTTTACTGTTGCTGTTGTTGTTAACGGCCCTGGTGTTAATAATTTATAATCTTTCATTTTCTTATTCTGGCTTAGCTAAATCTTTTAAACAGGTTGGTGTTTCAAGACTATTTGCTTTTAATTCTTCAGTATTAATAATAATAGCCCCTTCTTGTGAAGTAATCGGTGTGTAATAAGATGGATATTCATCTAATGCTTGAGTATCAAAATCTAAATCAACAAACATCTTTTTTTGTTCTTGAGCACTATCAAGATAAAACGAGCTCATTGTTACTAGATCTGCCTCAATATTAGTTCCTTCAGCCAATAACTTACCTCCTAATTCAGTGGTTCCAAAAGTCTGAAATAAATACTGTCCCTCATAACCATTTTTATCTAATGCATTTTTCATTGCCGTTACAGCTTCATCATCGGCATTTGAATAAATAACAACCTGATCATTTGATGAAGAACATCCAGTTAAAAGTGAAGCACAAAGTAACGAACTAACTACTAACCCCTTTAATAATTTCTTTTTCATTTTAATGTTTTCCTTTCTCTTCTTTGCTTACTAAAGTAACTAAATACTCCCTTAGCTAATAAATTAGTTAATAAAATCAAGATTGATAAAACAAAGATTTCATTAAATTTAGCAAAATGCTGTAACTCTTTGATCTTTGTCGTCATCACCATCGTCCGCGCCCCAGCAATAAAGATAACCGCACTAACAGTGACCATAGCATTAATAAAATAATAACTAAATACTTCTAAAATTGATGAAATTGCATTAGGTGTAATAACTCTAATAACCGTTTTAAACCAGCTATCACCCATCAGTTTCGCAGTTGTTTCAAATGAACCATTCATCTTTGTCAATGAGTTTTTCATCATTAAATATGGCGATGAAAAGAAATGAACGATATTACACAAAATAATGATGATATAAGTATTTTGGAGCACTGTCCCAGAGAACATTAACAAGTATGCTATCCCTAATACCATGCCAGGAATAGTATTAGTAGCTAGAGCAATACTTTCAATTATCTTTTTCAAAAATTTATTTAAAGTGCTCCGGGCACTAGCCAGCGCTGCTCCATATACGACAAGTGTTCCTAGTAAGGCTGTAAAGATTGCAGTGATTAATGAATTTTTTATTACCCCTAGCAATGTTGCATCACTAAAAACATTAATAACATTTTGAAAAGTAAAACTAATTCGATATGGCCACTCTCCAACAAACGGCACAATTATAATTACTATAAAGACAGCAATAATATGGCGAAGATGGAGCAAAGGAAGTATTAAAAGGAATTTATGATAATGCCGGAGCACATATCGAAGATTCAGGATCAGGCCCAATTAAAAAAGTTCGAGCTGGAGAAGTAGCGATTGGCTTTGGTCTACGTCATCAGGCGGTACGTGATAAAGCTGATGGACTTCCAATCGATTTTGTTGACCCAACAGAGGGAAATTTTAGTTTGATAAGCTCGCTAAAGAATATAATCTTGATAACCCGCGAGGAATAATATATTAATTTAGTCATTAAATCATGAGCTACACCCATTGAATTCTCAACAGCATATATTGAAATATGCTGACTTTGATTAATTAAAGCTACGGTTTTTTGATAATTCACTAAAGAAAGAGATTTTAATGCATTTTCCAGCATCGATGTTGCTGTAGCTACAATTTTACCTGGAAGATCCATAATTTTATCATCGGCGTTTATTGAAAAAACATATAAAATATCTATATTATTTTCTTTATCATAATTTTTAGCTAACTCTAATTTAAATTGTTTGAAACTGTCATAGCCTATCGCTTTAACAAAACGCATTACAGTTGGCTGCGATACAGCAACTTCTTTGGCCAATAACGTCATTGATAAATCTTCTAGCTTTCCACAATAATTTAATATATAATCAGCTACCTTTTTGTATGGAGATGCAATTTTTTCACGAACTGCTCAAATTGCATTAGTCGATATGATCTATATGGGTGTGATTATCAGTGATTATGATAATTACACTAAAAAACTAGATCACTATAGTAGATTAATGTTTCTGGAGTGAGTGCTCTAGTAACAGTAATACTGGCATTTATTGTTGTTGACCAGCTAGGTGATCAACAAGAGGAGTATCTTTTGATTGGGGAAGAATTAATCTTAAGACTTGATAATAAAATTAGAAAGATTACATTCGATGAAATCAAAGAGATTAACGTATCGATGTGTTCACGCTTATATAATCCAGGAATTGTGGAGTCTAATCTTGAAAAATTAATAATTAAAAGGTGGACTTATGGTAGTACCATAGCAGTCGGACAACATCTTAATTATTATGTGGATCTAGATATCATTTTAGATGATGAAAAAATAATGATTGAGGCTTATAGTTTAAAAAATATTGTTTCTATCATAGAGATATTATCAAGTAAAGGAATTACAATTAATGATCCCTTATAATTACCATTTGAACAGCCTCAAATAATAATTCACTAACACGCTCCAAATAACTCATCAGCATAAATAGAATTACCAACTTGATAATTATTATTGCCTCCATCCTCATTGTTGAACTTTGTAGCACTAAAATATATTATATAGATAAAAAAATCCTTTGAGATATAAATCCCAAAGGAAATATTATTAAATTCCAAATAATAAATCTAAATATGTTGGCATTGGCCAATATTCAGCATCAATAGATTCTTCAAGCTGATCAACTGTTTCTCTCAATGCTTGCATCATTGCAAAAACATCATCGCGCCATGCAACTGCCTGTTCAAAAATTTCTTCTTCAGAAGCTTGAGCTGCAGCAATATTAGTTTCTAAAGTTGTCATTTGTTCTTTCATTGTCTTCACTAATTTAGCTAAAGCATTAGCATCATCAACTAAGAAATCAACATCTAAACCTGCTTCCTTAGCAGCAATCACTTCAGAAGATACTTTTGATAAATAATCACAAACTGCTGGATAAATTTGAGATTTGGCCATTTTTAACGCTGTTAACCCCTCAACCTGAATAGTTTTAATATAGTTTTCTAGTAATATCTCATAACGAGATCCTAATTCAACTCTACTATAAACCCCTAAACGATCTAACATCTCTAAATTCTTTTCTTCTTTCAAACATTTTAAAGCATCAACAGTATTTTTATTATTAGGAAGTCCACGTTTTGCTGCTTCTTCTTCCCATTCTGCTGAATATCCATCGCCATTAAAAATAATTCGTTTATGAGCTAAAACAAATTCTTTAACTACATCTTCAAATGATTTGCCTGATTCAATTTCATCAGCCATTTTTTCCATTGCGTCAGCTAAAATTGCATTTAAAATAGTATTTGGTCCAGCAACAGATTGGCTTGAACCAACTGCTCTAAATTCAAACTTATTTCCAGTAAACGCAAATGGTGATGTACGATTACGATCTGTATTGTCTTTTGAGAAAGTTGGTACTACTGATACTCCAGTGGCAAAACGTGCCGCATCAGATTTGCTAGTTTTCTTACCTTCACAAATTTCTGCTAAAAGAGCATCTAACTCTTCCCCTAAGAACATAGAAATAATTGCAGGTGGTGCTTCATTTGCTCCTAAACGGTGATCGTTTCCAGCACTGGCAATACTCATCCGTAATAAATCAGCATAATCATCAACAGCTTTAATCGTACATGCAAGCGTTGCAATAAATGGTTTATTTTCAGCAGGATTAGCACCTGGATTGAATAAATTAATACCTGTATTAGTAATGACTGACCAGTTATCATGTTTACCAGAACCATTTACCCCAGCAAATGGCTTTTCATGTAATAAGCAGCGTAAACCATGCTTTTTAGCAATATCTTGCATAATTTGCATTAATAAATGGTTATTATCAGTAGTAATATTTACTTTTGAATATACGCATGCTACTTCATGTTGTGCCGGTGCAACTTCATTATGTTTTGTTTTTGAAGGAATTCCATATTTCCATAATTCATGATCTAAATCTTTCATAAAGGCAGACACTTTACGTTTAAGACTACCAAAGTAATGATCTTCTAATTCTTGTCCTTTCGGCGCCATTGCCCCAAATAGAGTACGTCCAGTTAACTTTAAATCCATTCTTTCTTGGTAATATTTATCATCAACTAAGAAATATTCTTGTTCAGCCCCAACAGATGCAGTAACTTTAGTAATTCCTTTTTCACCAAGCAAAGGCAATAATCGACATGCAGCTTTAGATAATGCATCACAAGATCGTAACAACGGTGTCTTTTTATCTAATGCTTCTCCAGTATATGAACAAAACAAAGTTGGAATATATAAAGATCCATCTTTAACAAATGCCGGTGATGTACAATCCCATGCAGTATAGCCTCTCGCTTCAAATGTTGCCCGTAATCCTCCAGACGGGAAAGACGATGCATCAGGTTCACCTTTTCTTAATGTTTTTCCACTAAATTCTAATACTGCTTTACAACCGTCAGGTTCCAAAAAAGCATCATGTTTTTCAGCTGTCAAACCAGTCATTGGCATAAACCAATGGGTAAAATGTGTTGCACCATTTTCTAATGCCCAGATTTTCATTGCATTAGCAATTACTGTTGCGCATTCTTTAGATAATTCTTCACCATTATCTAAAGACTCATGGAATGCCTTGTAAATAGATTTAGGAATCCGTTCTTTCATTACATCATCACTAAATGCCAAGCATCCGTAATCTTCTAATAACTTATTCATTTCCATTCTAAGTTCCCCCTTGTTAGTTTCTAAACAACACATAACCATACACTTAATATATGTTTATATGCCGTTATTATACAGTTACTTTATTTAGGTGTCAATATCTATATGATATTTTTTTATCATTTTGTTAATTCTTTATTAAAATGATAAATTATTTCTAACTGTTTACTTAAAGATACTTATTACAACTAAGTAATATTCCATTTTTACAAAAGAAAAAGATGCTTATTCAGCATCCATATTTGCTTTTTTAGCTTCTTCTTTCAAAGCTCTTTTGCGTTTCTTTTCATATGATCTATGAGTAGCTGCATATTCAGTACATTGCACATGAATTCTTTTATTAGCAGCTACAATCGCTTCAATAAATCCCATTCTATTTTTTGGTGTTACAACAAATCTTTTTTTATTTTCAGCATAAATTTCTAATGCCCGTGGACTAGTTATAAGTTTTGTCATCTTTGGTACAGGATCACAAATTGTTTCACATGTCATAATATTAATTTCTTTATCTTTACCAACACGGCGATTAATTATCAATGTTCTACGATTAATTGTATATTTATATGGTCGCCATAAAGAAAAATATGCAATAATTAATAATCCACAAATAGCACACACTATCGCAGGTACCATTTGTCCAATTATAAATAAATAAACTACATATACCATATAAAAGATTTCAAAGTATAGTATTGCGGGATTCAATTTAAT
>OKGO01000364.1_pt1 | contig 8979 bp, 10 predicted proteins | sample 1613211 | NCBI WGS metagenome assembly OKGO01 (sample SAMN04436845, study PRJEB24849) | human gut metagenome | biome: human gut; feature: NICU; material: stool | host: Homo sapiens | place: USA: Saint Louis, MO | collected 2011-09-16 | reverse complement strand
ATTGCTTCATTTGCACGAAAACCATGAATCTCATTCCCTAATATATTATCAATAAACTCTAAAGCTTTTGCTACATCACCATGCCCATAGCAAATTAATGCTTTTAATGCTTGCCATAACCGATCAATCGGATCAAATGAAGTATCATTAAATAAATCCTTATTTTCTTCCATTAGAGCAATCGCTTGATCCAATCTTCTTTTTTCACAATAAATTATAATAAGATAACATAACACAAAACGTTTTATTTTATATTCCGGCAGTTTAGGAGAAATCTTTTTGATCTGTTCAAGCGATTCTAAAAAATAAGGTAACGCTAAATCAAATTGACCTAAATTAACAAAAACATCTCCTAAATTACAGTTAAATTTTGCTTTCATTATATAGTCATTTAACTGCTCAGCTAACTTCAATCCTTTGAGATAAAAACCAGTAGCAAGAGAATAATCATTATTACATACTGCAATAGCATATAGGTTGTAAGCCTGCATCAATAAATCTGGATACCCTTTTTCTTCATTTAGAGCCAACATCTCATTCGCTAATTTAACTGTTTCTTGTTGCGATTTACAAGAATAATAGTAATCGATTATGTAATTACTAGCTAAACATAATATGTAATCATCTTTTTGTTCTAGTGCTATTTCTTTTAACTGCAAACATTTTTGATACATTTTCTCGATATCATCAAACTGTAAATGACGGATTTCTTCGACTAAACGATCTATCTCACGCATTAATTTCTCCTTTCTTTAAGCACTTTGATTTCATTATAACATAAGATAGTTCTAATATTGGTTAAAAAATTCCTAGTTTTAACTAGGAATCGTATATCTAATTATTTAAAAAATGTTTTATAATCTTCATAATTTTTTTTCAACAATTCAGGTGTATTTAATCCATACGGACAATGCGACATACATTTGCCACAATTAATACAATTTTCTATTTTTTTCATTTCTTCTTGCCAATGTTCTGATAACCAGCCTGCACTAGGAGCTCGTCGTAACATCAAAGACATTCGAGCACACTGATTAATTTCTATTCCCATTGGACATGGCATACAATATCCGCAACCCCGACAAAATTCACCAGATAACTCTTTTTGATCATGAGCAATTATCGCTTTGATTTCTTCACTCATAATTGGTGGATTATCATTATACTCAATAAATTCATCTAACTCTGATTCTTTTTGAATTCCCCAAATCGGCAATGTATTATCAAACTGCGCTAAATACGCATATGCCGCATCAGAACGGTCTATTAAACCACCTGACAAAGCCTTCATACAAATAAAACCAACATCTTTTTCTTTACATAAATCAACTAGTTCCTCTTCCTTTTTTGAAGCCAAATAACTAAAAGGAAATTGTAAAGTATCATATAAACCACACTCAACAGCTTCTCTTGCTACATGTAAACGATGATTGGTTAAACCAATATATCTAATTTTTCCTTGTTTCTTAGCCTCTAGCATAGCTTCATATAAACCTGATCCATCCCCTGGCTTAGGACAAAACGACGGATTATGAAATTGATAAATATCAATGTAATCTGTCTTTAATAACGATAAACTTGTTTCTAAATCCTTCCAAAAATCCGTTACTGTCGTTGCCATCGTTTTTGTTGAAATATAAATTTTTTGGCGTACCTCACTAAGAGCCTCACCAATCTTTTCTTCACTATCACTATAAGCCCGAGCAGAATCAAAAAAAGTAATTCCATTATCATATGCCTTCTTTAAAATAACTTTTGCTTCTTCCATATTTACTCGTTGAACAGGTAAAGCCCCAAAACCATTTCGATTAACAACAATATTTGTTCTCCCCAATCTTACTGTTTCCATTTTCATCCTCCTACAATTTGACATTTCCTATTTTTATTATACTCCCTTGAGTAAACTTTAAGTCAAGTAAAAAACGAAAGGTTTTAACCTTTCGTTTCATCAAATTTATGATTAATAATTTCTAATAATCTGAACTCATTATCTTCAAATTCAAATTTTAAAATACAACAATTCTTCAAGCCGCCTTTTTGGTCAACTTGACTAGTTTCCTGCCAATATCTCATAAAACCACGACATGCCCCACCATGAGAAACTGCAAGCACAACTTTATGATCTTCCTTCTGCATAATTTCTAATAATGTATCAGCAATTCTTTGGCGCATCTGTAATTCTCCTTCACCGCCATAATTGACAAAAAAATCACCATATGGCAGCGGCGGATTTAAATCTTCACTTTCACCTTCATATATTCCAAAATTCCATTCCTTTAGTCCTTTGACTCGGTGATAAGGTAAATCACAGACTAACTCTAAAGTATCACACGCCCGCTCAGAAGTTGAACTATAAGCATGATCAAAAACGATGTTATTGTCTTTAAAATATTTTCCTGCTATCTTAGCTTGTTTAATTCCTAACTCTGTCAAAGGGGCATCACACCACCCTTGAATTTTTTTACGAGCATTAAATAGCGTTTGCCCGTGACGCATTAAATATAGAGTCTTCTTCACCCGATCAGTCTCCTATTTTTACTATTTTATTTGTGGAAAAACCACAACCAATAACATTTTAAATGCTTCTTGACCATATACAGAATGCGGTTTATTAGCCGGCATAACTAATGTTTCACCACGCTTTAAGATATATTCTTGACCATCAACTGTAAACTTTCCAACACCCTCTAGCACGGTTACCATCGCATCTCCGCTAGAGCCATGCGTTCCAATTTCTTCACCTTTATCAAAAGAAAAAATAGTAATACTTAAAGCATCATTTTGTGCTAGTGTCTTACTAACTACTTGTCCCGCTTGAACTTCCACTTGCGATGCTAATGTAGTTATTTGTTCATGGGGAATATTTTTAATAAATATATCGCTCATATCTTACCTCCTATCAATATTTATTCCCAAGATATGTTTATATTATAGCATAAAAGTTAAATAAAGCGATTAACGATACTGCTTCACTTTAAAATGATAGTTTACTATCTTATTAAGATAATCTAAATCATTTAAATCCTGAATAAATCTAGTGGTTAGCTCTAAGTCAAGATAAAATAAAAAAGTGTAATCTCGCTTTTTATTTATATTAAAAGCGAGGATTGATCATTAATAAGAAGTTATAATAAAGAGGGTAATATAAATGGAATGGATTGAACGGCTAAATACAACAATTGAATATATCGAAAATCATTTAACAGAAAAAATTGATTATGAGCAGCTCGCAAAAATAGCTGGCTGCCCTAGTTATCACTTTCAAAAAACTTTCCTTTACATGACTAATATCTCATTATCAGAATATATTCGCAAACGACGTATTTCTTTAGCTGCAGTTGATTTACAAACAGGAGAAGACAAAATCATTGATATAGCTTTAAAATATGGATATGAATCACCAACCGCATTCAACCGTGCTTTCCAAGCAGTTCATGGAATTGCACCCTCACTTGTTAGAAAGAAAAATGTTCAAATCAAGTCATTCCCAGCTCTAAAATTTACCTTTTCAATTCAAGGTCTTGATGAATTAATTTTTAGAATTGAAAAAAAGGATAGCTTTAAAATCCTAGGAATCAGCTCTCTTTTAAGTAAAGAATTACTAGAAAACTTTGTCCAAATCCCTAAGCAATGGGACAAAGCATTAAATGATGGAACCCTTACCCAACTTTATCGACTTAATAATCAGACTCCGCTAGGATTATTAGGAGTCAATATTCATCAACACGAAGACTGGCGTTATTTCATTGCTGTTAGTTCAACTAATCATAATCAAAATTTTGAAGAATATCATATCGGCAGCGCTACCTGGGCCATCTTTTCTGGTCACGAAATAGAACTCTTCAAGAGCTTCAGCGTCGTGTTATTACAGAGTGGTTGCCTACTTCCGGATATGAATATGCTAATATCCCAGATATAGAAGTTTATCTAAAAGCCGATCCAAATGATGCCATTTACGAATACTGGTTACCAATTATAAAAAAATAAGGAGTTATGTTATGGTAATTACAAATATTAAGGCCTCTTTTCCTAACGATATAAAAACTATTTGGAATATTGTTACTTCCCTAGATAATTATACTTGGCGCAGTGATCTTTCAAAACTGGAAATTATCAAATCACAAGAGCAATTTATCGAATACACTAAAAATGGTTATCCAACAACTTTTACGATTACCTGTTTTAGACCCTACCAGCGTTATGAATTCAGTATGGAAAACAGTAATATGAAAGGTCACTGGATAGGATTATTTTCATCTCACAATGGTATTACTTCAATTGATTTTACAGAAAATATCACACCTAAAAAATTCTTCATGAACCCCTTTGTCAAAAGATATTTAAAAAAACAGCAAGCTGCTTATATTCGTGATTTAACAGCTGTCTTAGAAGCAATAGAACATCGATTTTAATAACAATCCCAATTATACAAGACTTTTGAGAAATTCTTATTCTCTAAGTCTTTTTTTGTTATAAAGAAATTACAAATACCACTATCCCCCCACATAATCTCTTTATCACCAATACCTACACTATCAATTTGTAGTAATAAAATATAATCATCGTACTTTTCACTACTGCGGGGGTTTCTTGAGTAAATGCAGGATATCCAAACATTTTATGCCCAAAACCGCTAAATTCATTGAATTCATCCTCATACAAAATTTCATCCGGTAAATCATAATATGATGAAATTAAATTATTTGGGTATAAGTTATTCCATTCTTGTGTAAATAAACCATCAAAATGATAATCACCAATACTTATTCCTTCTTCGCCACCAATAAAATGCAGCTTAAAGTTATCAACTATTGGAAAATAACCCTCACCTTCAGGATGATATTTATTAAGTATCTGACTTTCAGATACAGTTTTATCAATACTTGAATAATAAATAACCCGACTTTCTGCTTGCGATATCATATTCTCAAAATCTAAACCATAAAGATCATTATCCATAGCCCAAAATTGCAATAACCCTGCTTCTAATTGATAACTATTCATCGGTAAATCAGCAAAATTAATTTGCAATCGCAATTGTTTATTATCTGTACTTAATGGTACTTCGTCATCTACTCCTAAGTATGGTAATCCCCCAAATTTACTATCAAAAATACTACACTCATCATTACTTAATTCAATTTTAATAACATCTCTTTGAGTATAGTCTGTAATCACCTTCATCGTACTTAAAAACATTTCTTTATTCATTTCTAGTTTTCCTGACTCTTCGACTGGATCTTTTTTCTTTTTAAAAAAATCAAACACTCATCATCACTCCTTTCACTAAAACATAAAACAGCAGCTTCCATTATCATTTCTTTATTTAATTTTAGCACCTTCTTAAAAACAAGCAAACAAAAAACATCTCGATAATTTATAATCCGATTACCGAAATGCTTTAAATCATGCATGGCAATTACTTCGACCAATAAAGCGATACCACCAACAAGTAAATAAGCAGCTACAATATAATTTAATACGACGGTTGACATCAATGGCGCAATAATAAATGCTAAAGCTGCTAAAACATTGATTATACCCGTAAATATAACCCAACCATAACTTTCAATTCCAAAAAAGCTTAATTGATGAGCAAAACTCAACTTATTAAGCCCATAAACCATTAAAATAAATCCAAAAATAAAAGCAAATGTATTAATTGTCATTTCAATTGGTGAACATATCAACAAAAGACCAATTAATAAATTACAAATAGCGCTTACAAGGCCACCTGGACCACGAAATAATGGTGGTGCCGCTATATAATCAATGATCTGATAAATTCCTAAAATAAGAATTAACCCGGTTGCAATCGTACCAATTATAGTAACTGATTTTACTGGATAAATCATGCATAGAATAGCACAAATAATCATTAAAATAGCAACAATAATTCCCGCTACTCTTAATGAGTGAATCTTTTTATTCCACTTTCCAACAAATTCACTTCGAAAATCAAAATCATCATTAAATCTTAACATCTCTAGTCCTTTTGTCTAAAAAATCCTATACTATAACTAAATAGGAGGTTTATTATGTTCAGATACGGTATATTAAGCACTGCTTCAATCATTGATCGTTTTATTGCAGGGATTAGAGAAAGCCAAGATAGCTATGTTCAAGCAATTGCATCAAGAAATTTAGAAACTGCCAAAAAAGCAGCAAAACGATTAAACATTGAAAATTATTATGGCAGTTATGGTGAATTGCTTTGTGCAAATAATATTGATATTGTTTATATTCCTACAATTAACAGTCAACACTATGAAAACTGCAAAAAAGCTCTAAAACACCATAAACATGTTATTGTAGAAAAACCTTTTGCTTTAACTGTCTTAGAAACTAAAGAATTATTCACATTAGCTAAAAAAATAATTGTTTTTTAATGGCAGCACAAAAGGCTCTCTATCTTCCCACAACAAGTAAAGTTAAAGAATTAATCAATAGTGGGATAATCGGAAAAATTAAATACTTAGAATTTAAGGCTGGGTTTCCAGGTCGCTTTACTTACGATCACTGGATGTATGATCTATCATTAGGTGGTGGTGCTCTTTATGGAAGTGCTACTTATACAATTGAATATCTCCAATATCTTTTTGATCATCCAAATTTAACAATTGATGGTACATGTATCAAGTGCTCTACTGGAGCAGATGAAATATGTAATTTCCAATTGAAGATAAATAATAGTATTCTTGCTTCTTCAACAATCGCTATGAATGTGGCATTAAAAAATGAAGCTGTTTTTTATGGAGAACTAGGTTATATCGTTGTTCCTAATTATTGGAAATCTAATCAGTTAGATCTTTATCTCGATGATGGCAGTCATAGTCATTATGATTTTCCTTATCAAAGTGAATTTGTTTATGAAATTGAACATATTCATCAATGTATTAATAATGGTCGATTAGAAAGTCCTATCATGAATAAAGAAAAAACTATTGAAACAATTAAACTTGTTGAACAGTTATATCAAAAATGGAAATAAAAGAATCTTTGCCATAATAAAATGAACCTCCATTACTTGTAATGTGTACCCTCCTTACTGATTTGTCCAGTAAAGAGGGTACACATCATTGGGTGTCCAAATAATGGAAGTTCATTTCAAATTAGAACTAAAACTTTTTATTATTAGTAACAGTGGCATAAAAAGCCACCCCCAAAATAATCACTCCTCCAAGCAGTTCCTTTACTCCAGGAATCTCATGTAACAAAAATATCGCAAAAATAATGCTATACACACTCTCCATTCCCGATATTATCCCTGCAGTTTGCACCTTTACTTTCTTTAAACTACTGACATAAATACTATGAGCAACAGCCGTACATATAACTCCTAGAAAAATAAGCGCAAATAAATCAAGTTTTGTTATTGAAGCTTTAACTATCAGCAATGACGGTAATAATATAATCGCAGCAATTCCTTGTTCATATAAGCAAATCGTTCTCCCTGTATATTTACCTGCAAAATAGCGATTCATCAAGCATAACACCGCATAACTTAAAGATCCGATTAATCCAATAAAGATTCCCAGTGTTATTTGATTGTTAAGTGAGAACTCTGGAATTGTAATTATTACCCCAGCAAACATTGTTAGCGCAACCATTATATTTTTTATTCTAAGCTCTTCATGATATACTAGCGGTTCTAAAAAAGTCACAAAAAGTGGAAAAGTTGAAAAAGTAATTGTTCCAATTGCAACAGTTGATAATTGAATTGCTTGTAAAAAAGTGAACCAGTGAAGTGCCATAACAATACCAGCAGCGATGATTAGAATATAATCTTTTTTATTACTCAATCTAACTTTCTCTTTTTTTATTAAAATTATTATTAATAGAAAAATTGAAGAAAAAGACACTCGTCCAAAGGTAATCAAAATAGCTGGTAGTGTGACAAATTTTCCAATTACTCCGGCTAAGCCAAATAACATAACAGCCAAATGTAATAATCCAACTTCTTTTTTCATCACTTTCCCCTCCTATTTATAGTTAATAATAGTTTAGCTCATTTTTAACAAGAAAAAAAGATAAACCACCTATATCATCGCTGTCCATTTTCTAAACTAAAATGCAAGGCCAATAACTACTAAAAAACCTTCATTATAATTAGTTATTAATAAAATATTTAATTCGTTCAATCGTTGACTGAGTTTCAAGATATTCAGGATACAGAACTTCAAAAACATGTCCTAAATGTTTTCCTTAGAACAACACACGGTTCAAACATACCAGTTATAAGTCTTCAATACATTTTTAGCCTTTATTGACTAAAAATGTAAGTTATCCTTTTCACTACTAATAATACGTGTTGAAAGTGGCGGTAACTATCAATTACATCAATAAGGCAAGCTTTTCGATATATGTCTGAATCTTCATTGTTAACTCCCTGAACCATAACACTAACCTACTGATAAACAAAATTTTTACTGTTAGTCAAAACTTATTAAATCATCTCCACCATGTAACAAAACTCTCTAATCATAATTTCTGGTGGCTGAACATTATATACTTTACAGAGCTCAGGCTGTTTTATGATTGCATAAACCAATCCTGCTAAATGCCCACCAGCTGAATCACTCAGTAAAAATAATTTGATCAATATTCCAAAAATATTTATTCTTTGTTTTAGCAACAAACTTTAAAGTCATAATAATTTCCTGAACTTACTGCTTCAACGAGGCTTGTGGTATTAGAGTATAATTTATATTCACAACAGTAAAATTTTTAGCAGCTAGCATAACTGCAAATTTTTATTTACTCCTTTATCACCATAAATCCAGGCATCACCGTGAACATCAATGATCATAGACAATGGCTTTGTCGTGGATTAAGGATAATAAATATCTAGTAAATGATTATGATTCCTGTCATCTTGATAAGGAATATCAACTACTTAGTGGACATTTTCGAGAATAGTAAAAATATCATTACTTTTTGGTTGCATTTTAAAACGAGCAAACTTAATAATTGATGGAT
>OKGO01000352.1_pt1 | contig 9244 bp, 9 predicted proteins | sample 1613211 | NCBI WGS metagenome assembly OKGO01 (sample SAMN04436845, study PRJEB24849) | human gut metagenome | biome: human gut; feature: NICU; material: stool | host: Homo sapiens | place: USA: Saint Louis, MO | collected 2011-09-16 | reverse complement strand
GTTTGGATAATTATTGAGATATTAGTTGTTTGGTCAGCGATAAAAAGATATCTTTATACTAAACAGTTAGAAGAATATAACAAAGAATTTCAAAGAAAAACTGAAGAAAAGAAAAAGGCTTATTATAGCCAAGAAGAGTATCGTCGTGGTAGTGATGATATAATTGATGTCGATTATCAAGAATTTGATGAAGATGATAAATAATCATCTTCATTTTTTGTCTGCAATAAAACCCCCAGCTAGGCTGGGGGTCTCAAAAAGCTTTAGCGGAGTGATAATGAAAAACCTCACGTGATATAATATAAATGCGGCTACCAACTGCAAAAATAAGATATCACTGAGGAAATGACAAATGAATAAACAGTATTCAGATGATTTACATAGTTTATCACACACAAAATGGAGTTGCAAATATCAACCAAAATATAGAAGAAGAGCATTTTATGAAGCAAGAAGGGTAGAGGTAGGAGCAATACTAAGACAATTATGTGAATGGAAAGGCGTAAATATAATAGAAGCGGAAGTATGCATAGATCATGTACATATGTTAGTAGAAATACCGCCCAAATATAGTGTTTCAGGGTTTATGGGGTTTTTAAAGGGAAAGAGCAGTCAAATGATATATGAAAGATGGGCAAATGCAAGATATAAGTACAGACAGAGAGTTCTGGTGTCGAGGATATTATGTAGATACAGTAGGAAAGAATACGAAAAGAATAAAAAATTATATAGCGAATCAATTAAAAGAAGATCAGGAAAGTGAACAGCTGACACTGGATTTGGAAGACCCGTTTAAAAAAGGAAAAGGGAAAAACTAAATAAATACAGAGTGCACGCGGTAGCCGTAGGCATAAGGAATGTCTTGAGACATGCGCTCTGAGAGCAGGGCTATGCCCGCAAATGTAAAACCACCGGCTTAGCCGGTGGATATTTATTAAAAAGGTGGATCGTTAATCCACCTTAAAGTTATGAAGTTCTTTTTTTATTAAGATTACTGCAATGACACTGGCAATTCCTTCGGCAATAACAAATGAAAGCCAAATTCCATTAAGCCCTATTACTTTCAATAAAATATAGGCTAAAGGTAAAGTAATAATAAATTGTCGCAATAGTGAAATCGTCAATGATTGACGTCCCTTACCTAAAGATTCAAAAACTCCGGAGATAACGACTCCCATTGTAGAAAGAATAAAACATGGTGAAATCACTCGAAGACCAATAATACCAATTTCTAATAATTGTTCAGTTGCATTAAACCATGATAGGACTAATTCTGGCAATCCCATAAAAATAATTGTTCCACAACATAAGATCACCGCAGTAGAGATAATTGAAACTTTGATAATCTTTTTAACACGATCAAAATGCCTAGCTCCATAATTATAACTAATTAATGGTCGCATTCCCTGAATCAATCCATTAGCTGGCATGTAAATAAATGATTGAAGCTTGAAATATATCCCAAAGAAAGCGATTGCCGTTTGTGATACTGTCGCTAACAAACTATTAAGTAAAGCAACTAAGATAGATGGTAATGATGTCATCACCCCTGATGGGATTGCAATTGAATAGATATTTTTAATAATTTGTGCATTTGGTTTAAAATTTTTTAAAGATACTTTGATACGTGAAGTTTTTCTAAATAAGATAATTGCTAGTAAACAGGCAGTCATCTGACCGATGATTGTCGCAATTGCAGCTCCAGCAACCCCAAACTCTAAGTAACCGTTTATTCCAAAAATTAAAATAGGGTCGAGGATAATATTGACAATTGCTCCAATTCCTTGTAAAAACATTGGAATCATCATATTCCCAGTAGCTTGAAACATTTTTTCAATAGTAATATGAATAATAGAACCAAAGGTAAAGGTAATCACGATTGACCCGTATGTAATTGCATAATCTAAAACAGTTGGGTTAGTAGTAAACATCAAAAAGAACGGTTTCATTAAAAAGATACCAATAAAAACAAATAATAAAGAGTGAAGAATAGCTAAAAAAATCCCATGATCACTAATATAATTAGCTTGTTTTTCATCACTGGCACCTAAACTTTTAGCAATCAATGCGTTAATTGCTACCCCGAGACCTACTGAAAAAGCTAATGACAGGTTTTGAAGTGGAAATGCTAATGATAAGGCGGTTAATGCTTCCTCTCCCAATTTAGCAACAAAAATACTATCAATAATATTGTACATTGATTGAATTAACATTGAAATCATCGGGGGAATTGCCATTTTCATTAATAAAGGGAAGATGGGCTTGTGAGCCATCATATCATATTCTTGATTCATAAGTTCTCCTTCCTTCGCAAAAAAAGCTATAACCTCCCGTTTATAACTCAGAAACGTGGAAAAGCTATAGCTTATTATTTAAGCGGTTTATTAAGTTTGCACATCAAGCATAACGTAATTTTATCATGATGTCAATTAGATAATTTTATCTTTTTAAGACTTGATCAAAGCGTTGATACAATCAAGATAGAAATGGGTAATCTGAGTCGTTGCTCTGTTCATGGTACTGTAAAACCATTTGACCAATTTCTTTACCAAAAATATCATTGATCATTTTATAGGATTCTAGAGAGTATTTATGATTTTTTTCAGCAGTTGTTAAAGGACCTGTTTTAAGCAGAATACTTGTAGGAATATTAATTTTTCAATATTGTGAAGTATGGAAGAAATTATTTAATCTGGTATCAGACATATTTAACTCATGAGCAGCTTTCATTGCTAATTTTTGAACTCAAATGCAATGTTCTTTGGTATGTTAACCTTTAGCTTGAAGTATTGTCATGATTGTATTTAACATAGTGATTAGCTTTTTATGATTTTATAACTCATTATTGCTGTACTATTAAAAACAGTAGCTTTAATAATTTGAAAAGGATATTGTATTGTGATTGGGGAATTATTAAAATATCACTAGGGATCGATAGTTTGTTTTTTCAACCAGATAATATTACGTAAGTTTCTGTGGCGTCTCGAGTATCTAAAGCACCAAAGACACTATGCAGGATTCGGTAACGAACTGCCTTAATGCTATTTGCACAAAAAGTAATCTAGAACCATTTTCTTTAACTATTAGTTAATCCTTTCATTGAATTGTCCTTCTTTATATTGGTTAGATAAAATTGTTATTATGGGTAGCCCCAAGATTATACCTTTTATTTTAAGTAAAATATCGTTATAATTAGAGTTAGGTGAAATTATGAAAAAAATTAAAGAAATAGTCGTTGTTGAAGGTAAAACAGACACAGCCTTATTAAAAGAATTATTTGAAGTAGATACGATTGAGACACACGGATTAGCATTGGATCAACAAACATTAGAATTAATTCAAGAAGCAAGTAAAAGTCGAGGAATTATTGTTTTGACAGACCCTGATTTTCCAGGGAAAAAAATTCGTGATCAAATTCAAGCAGTTGTCCCTAACTGTCAACATGCTTTTGTTGCTAAAAAGGATGCTAGAGGTAAGAAGAAATTAGGTATTGCTGAAGCTAATAAAGAAGCTGTGATAGAAGCATTAGAAAATGTAGTTTCTTTTGATGTTAATCGAGAAAGCATTACTTGGAGTGAATTTGTTGCTTTAGATATTATTGGTAATAAGCAAAGAAGATTGATGGTGTATGAGGCATTTAATTTGGGTTATGGGAATGTCAAAACACTTTTTAAACGATTAAATATGGTTGGAATCACTAAAGAACAGGTGTTAGGGAGGTTAAATGATGGATCTAGGTAAACATAATGGTTATACATTTAAAGTAAGTAATGAATTTAAAGGGGAATATCTAGTCCCGATTATTGATAATTTAAAAGTGAAGTATCGTGATTTTTATGATGACTATGATGAAGTATATCATTGTAATCAGCTAGTACATATTTTAAAAAATGACCCTAATGTTAATGTTGATTATCATGTTATGTATAAGTATGATCAATGTGTTGGTTTAGCGATGGTAACAACGGGGAATATTGATTCTTCAAAATATTTTGATAAACCAGTCTTTGAACAAGGGGCTAATGCAATTGTTCTTAATTATTTCCATATTTCACCAAAGGCACGAGGAAATGGGAATTATTGGTTAAGAAATGTAATTATTCCTCATTATCAAGATAAAGAAGATTTGTATTTAAAGTCATCACATTCTAAAGCATTTAGTCTTTATCAACGTTTGGGTGAGGAGATTGGATCGTATCAAACACTAAGTGATAATGGTGAATTTAAAAGAGCAGGAAAGATTTTTAAAATCAAGGTGAATCAGTAATGAAGGAAATCGCAACTCCCTCGACAACAAAATATATTTTAGAAAAATATCATTTGAATGCGTTAAAGAAATATGGTCAAAATTTTTTAATTGATGTAAATATAATAAATAAGATCGTGACTAGTGCAAAGATTGATCAAACAACGGCGGTTATTGAAGTAGGACCGGGAATTGGCGCATTAACACAAGTATTAGGGCGTTATAGTGGAAAAGTTACTAGTTTTGAAATTGATGAGCGTTTTATGCCCGTGTATCAGGAGTTTTTAAATCAAGATAATATTGAAATTATCTTTGGTGATTTTATGGAACAGGATATTAAACCGATCGTTGATCAGTTAAAGCAAAGATATCAAAAAGTATGTTTAGTTGCTAATTTTCCATATTATATTACAACGGCAATAATTGAAAAAGTTGTGTTAGGAAATTTTGGAATCGATGAAATGATTGTTATGGTTCAAAAAGAAGTAGCTTTAAAAATGACGGGTATTTATAAAAATCCATTATTATTGATGATTAAAGATATGGGGACAATTGAATACTTATTTACTGTTAATAAAAATGTATTTATGCCTGCTCCGCATGTTGATTCAGCAATTTTAAAAATTGAGTTAAAAAAAGCACCGGATTTGAAATTATATGAAGTATTAAATATTTGTTTTAAACAGCGACGAAAAACGATTTTAAATAATTTAAAGCAAAGTTATGAGGAAGCTGAAGAAATTTTATTGCAGACGGGAATTGAAAATCGAAAAAGAAGTGAAGAATTAGAATTAGCGGATTTTAAAAATATCACCAAAATGATTTAATTACATATAATATCATGGTGATATAAATGAAAATTGGTGATATTGTCTGTCGAAAAAAATATGGCAAAGATATCTGTTTTAAAATTACCGATATTCAAGATGATGTTTATTATTTGACTGGAATTGAATATCGGTTAGTAGCTGATAGTGATGAGAGTGATTTGGAATTAAGTGATTTTAGTAGTGAGAAAAGTGATATAATAGTAGAAAGTCGACCATGTTTAAAAGGTAGTGTGCTGCATATTGATGGAGATAAATATTATCTTGACATGTGTTTGAAAAAATATGAAGAATTTAATATCAATGTTCATGGCTATTTTATGAAAGAAAATGAAATTAAAGATCAAATTATTCCTTTATTAGAAAAACATCGCCCTAATTTGTTGGTGATAACCGGTCATGATGCAATGAAGAAAAATGGTAATCGCAAAGATATTAATAGTTATTTGCATACTAAAGATTTTGTAGAAGCAATTCGTCGAGCACGTTTGTATGAGGATGACAAAGATAGTTTGATTATTTTTGCTGGAGCGTGTCAATCGTACTATGAGCTTTTATTAGCTAGTGGAGCTAATTTTGCTTCTAGTCCAAGCAGAAAAAATATTCATGCGCTTGATCCAGTTTTTGTAGTAAGTCAGATTGCTAATGCGAGTATCAAAAATTATGTTGACTTAGAGAAAATTGTGGCTAAAACTTCAAATAAGCATTTAGGCGTTGGAGGGATCGACACAAGAGGAGTAGCACGAAAAATATATCCGACAAGTAGGTGAAGTAATGAAAGTAAAAGCATACGCAAAAATAAATTTAGCACTTGATGTAATCGGAAAAAGAGAAGATGGATATCATGAATTAGAAATGATCATGGCTCCAATTACTTTACATGATTTAATCTATATTAATACTATTGCTAGCGGAATTGAAATTGATTCAAATAGCAAAATCATGCCCACGGATGAACGAAATATTATGTATAAGGTTGTTGCTTTAATGAAAGAACGTTATAACATCAAAAAAGGGGTTAAGATCTTTGTTTATAAGCATATTCCTACTCAAGCTGGTTTAGCGGGAGGAAGTGCTGATGGTGCGGCGGTAATTAAAGCAATGAATAAATTATTTTATTTAAATCTGAGCAATGAGGAAATGGCTGCATTAGGAAAAGAAGTTGGGGCAGATATTCCTTTTTGTATTTATCAAAAAATTGCTTTAGTTAGTGGTGTTGGTGAAAAATTAGAATTTATAAAGAATTCTTTTGAATGTAAAGTATTATTAGTTAAACCTAAACGAGGGGTATCAACGAAAAAATCATTCACTAGTTTAGATTTAAGTAAAGCTAGCCATCAAGACTGTCGATTAATGGCGACAGGAATTGAAGATGGTAATTATCAAATAGTCATCGATAATCTTCAAAATACTTTAGAAGAGCCGTCAATCAAGATGGTACCAGAGATTGCTAAGATTAAAGAGGAAATGATGAAAATTGGATTTGATGGAGCTTTAATGTCTGGAAGTGGATCGTGTGTTTTTGGCTTGACACGTAATAATATTATTTTAGAAAAGGGAATGAAGTATTTTAAGGGAAAATATTATTTTGTAAGGAAAACAGAAATATTGAATGATGAGGAAATTGATTAAATCAATTTCTTTTCAATTTTACGACATATTTTATCTTTTTTTCCTTTAACAAATGTAAATTTTTTGTTATTATGTTGTTGTTAATGAAGAGGTGTGAAAATGAAAACTTATGCGGTAGTTATGGCGGCTGGTAAAGGTACCAGAATGAAGTCAGATAAACCAAAGGTTGTCCATGAGGTTTTATACAAGCCGATGATCAATCATATTGTTGATGAATTGAAACAAGTTGGTGTTGATGAAATCTACGTAATTGTTGGTCACAAAGCAGAAGAAGTTGAAAAACTGTTAGACGGGGTAAATATTATTTATCAGAAAGAACAGTTAGGAACTGGACATGCATTAATGCAATGTAAAGATGCTTTGGCAGGTAAAGCAGGAACAACTGTGGTGTTAAATGGTGATGCTCCACTAATTACTAGTGAAACATTAAAAGATTTAATTGCTTATCATAACGATAACCAATTAAAAGGAACGATCATGACATGTGATTGTGATTTAGATAAAAAATTTGGTCGTGTAATTAGAAATAATGATCAAGTAACGGGGATTGTCGAATTTAAAGACTGTACTCCAGAGCAAGTTCAAATTAGTGAGATGAACTGCGGAGAATATTGTTTTGATAACATTGCAGTATTTGAAGCGTTAGAAAAAGTAACTAATGATAATGCTCAAAATGAATATTATATCACTGATGTAATAGAAATCATGAATAATGATAAACTTAAAGTCGGTGGATATAAAATTGCTGATTTAGCTGAAGTTGGGGGAATCAACGATCGGGTTGAACTTGCGGAAGCAACTAAATCATTACAATTAAAAATAAATAAACAACATTTATTAAATGGTGTTAACATTATTGATATTAATAATACTTATATTGGAGTTGATGTAACGATTGGTGCTGATACGACAATCGAACCAGGATGTATTATTAAAGGTAAGTCAAGTATTGGCAGCAATTGCCATATTGGGCCTTATTGCGAATTTGATAATGTTGAAATTAAGGATAATGTTGAAATTAAATTCTCAGTTATCTCTGATTCGATTATCGAAAATGGTGTAGATATTGGACCATTTGCTCGTCTAAGAACTAACTGCCATATTTTAGAAGATGCTCATATGGGTAACTTCGTTGAAATGAAAAAAGCAGTCTTTGGAAAAGGAAGTAAAGCATCACATTTAACTTATGTTGGTGATGCAACTGTCGGAAGTAATGTAAACATGGGATGTGGAACAATTACTTCAAATTATGACGGTAAAAATAAATTCCAAACTATTATTGGTGACAATGCCTTCATTGGATGTAATAGTAATTTAGTTGCTCCAGTAACGGTCGGTGCTAATGCCTATGTTGCAGCGGGCTCAACTATTACAGATCAAGTTGAAGATTCCGCTTTTGCAATTGCTCGGGCTCGCCAAGTTAATAAAGATGGATATGCCAAAGTATTAGAAGAAAAAAGAAATCAAAAAGGAAAATAGGAGAAGAAAATGAAAAAAAAAATAACTGTCTTTGCATTATCAGCTAGTGGTGAATTAGCTAACGATATCGCAGAAAAATTAGGAACAAAAGTAGGAAAAAGTAAAGTGCATCATTTTGCTGATGGAGAAATCTTAGTTGAAATTGATGAATCAGTACGTGGTAAGGATGTCTTTATTGTCCAATCTACTTCTAATCCGGTCACTGAAAACTTAATGGAAATCTTAGTTTTAGCTGATGCTTTAAAAAGAGCTTCTGCTAAAGAAATTACAGCAATCATTCCATATTTTGGATATGCTCGTCAAGATCGTAAGGCTAAACCAAGACAACCAATTACGTCTAAATTAGTAGCTGACTTATTAACTGTAGCTGGTGTAACTAGAGTTGTAACAGTTGACTTGCATGCAGCTCAAATTCAAGGGTTCTTTGATATTCCAGTTGATGAAATGCAGGCATTGCCACTTATCTCAAACTACTTTAAGAAGAAAGATATGGAAGATATTTGTGTGGTTTCTCCTGACCATGGTGGTGCCACTAGAGCTCGTAAATTAGCAGTAGCTTTAGATGCCCCAGTTGCAATTATTGATAAAAGAAGACCTAAACCAAACGTGGCTGAAATCATGGGTGTTTTAGGGGATGTATCCGGGAAGAACTGTATTATGGTTGATGACATGATCGATACTGGAGGAACTATTGTTGCTGGTATTGAGATGTTAAAAGAAAAAGGTGCTAAATCAGTTCATGTTGCTTGTACGCACCCAGTATTCTCTGGACCTGCAGTTGAAAGATTACAAAATTCATCTGCTGATGAAGTTGTTGTAACAGATACAATCAAATTACCTGAAGATAAAATGTTCCCTAAATTAAAGACAGTTTCTGTAGCAGGTTTACTTGCTAAAACAATCGAAAACATTGAAAACTGTTTACCAGTTTCTGATGTCTTTGAAATGTTTGATTTTGATAAATAAAATTTTGTGTTTCTTAATGAAACTAGAGTCGTCTATTTGGATAAATTTAAAGGATATAATTTTTAAGATTATATCCTTTTATCTTTTTTTAGTT
>OKGO01000351.1_pt1 | contig 9266 bp, 10 predicted proteins | sample 1613211 | NCBI WGS metagenome assembly OKGO01 (sample SAMN04436845, study PRJEB24849) | human gut metagenome | biome: human gut; feature: NICU; material: stool | host: Homo sapiens | place: USA: Saint Louis, MO | collected 2011-09-16 | reverse complement strand
GCTAATTTTGCAAAAATAAATATGCCAAACATTTGTTGATGGGCTACCGCAAAACCAGCACCTTCTGTTAATTCCTGCGTAATCCCTACCGTTAAATTTGAAGCAACTGCCCAATAACAACCAAGAATTAAGCCCATAAAAATTAGTACTTCGATTCTACCTAAGTTAGGAAAACAAAAGAGTAAAATCCAGAAAGCGGTAGCTGCTTGTTGAATCTGAACATTCCCTGTTGTAAAAACGGCTCTCAATTTTGTATATTTTTGAAAACGAACCAACAAAATATTCATAATAAATGCGATCAATAACAAAATCATCACATCACCAAAGGTTCGTCCAAAGGTTTTCATCAATCCGGCATCGACTGCATTTTGCCCGAAATATGGATCGGTAACCATTGCCTGTAAATTAAATCGCTCTTTCAAGCCTACTAAAATAGGGCGAAAATTATTAACCAAACCACCAGAACCAACACTCAAAATAAAATAACCAACTGTCGCTTTCAGAAAACCTGCTAAACATTCATAAAAGGGCCTCCGTAACAAGAGATAACCTAATAATACGATGAAACCAATCAAATATGCTGGCTGTGTTAAAACGTTTGTAGCAAAATAAGTCCAACTATTTAACAAGAACTCCCCCATTGATTTTTCCCCCTATAATTGATATTTCTCCATAACTTCTTTAAAATCCATTGGCGTGTTTGTTGCTAACAAGTCAGCAATCACGCCATCCGTCATCAATAAATCCATCAATTGCTGAATATTTTCAAGATGTTCGGCGGGATTTTGGGCTGCCAATGTAAAAAATAATGTTGCTGTTTTTGCTTCTTGATCGCCAGTAAAAGTGACTGCTTGCTTAAATTTTGTAAAAGAAATGGCCGTTCCAAAAACACCTGCGCTTTCCTCTGATGAATGTGGCATGGCTACTTCAGGAGCAATGATGATATAAGGTCCAAACGTTTCGACACACTGAATAATCTCATCGACATAACTCTGATCGATGACGTGTTTTTGGAGTAAAATCAAACAACTTTCCTGAATCGCCTCTTGCCAACTAACCGGTTCTTTATCAGGGTAATGAATAAGCTCTTGCTCCCAAAAATAAGTTAACATTGTACATCCAGCCTTTCTTACAAGAATGAAGGAAATGGTGTATCATTTTCTTTAACAAAAACATCATCAAAGCCACGATCAAAGTTAAATTCTAAGTTGTCTTTGTCATCTGGATAAACAAATTTGCCACCCACTTGCCAAATATATGGTTTAAATTGATAATGTAAACGATCTTTTTTAAATTTCCAAATTTCCATGATTTCTTTTGGATCCGCCATAAAATTAGACCAAATATCATAATGAACGGGAATGACTACTTTCGCATTTAAAGATTCGGCCATTCTCAACATATCAACAGAAGTTATTTTATCTGTGATACCGCGAGGATTTTCGCCATATGCTCCTAAGCAAACATCAATTGCATATTGATTACCATGTTTCGCAAACAAGTTAGAATAATGAGAGTCTCCGGCGTGATATACCGTACCACCTGAGGTTTCAAATAGATAATTGACAGCTAGTTCATTCATGTCCTGAGGCATTTTACCTTTAAATGTATTTTCAGGATCATCAGAAGTAATTAGCGCGGTTCGATCAAAAGCTTCCAAGGCCACTACATTCACATCATTCACTTTTATTTCTTGACCAGGTTCTATAACCCGTGTTTTTTCTGCCGGAACACCCCAACGCTGCCATGTTTTCACTACTTCTTTTGGACCAATAAATAGAGCCTTAGGACAATTTTGATGAACAGCAGCAGCTGTGTGAATATCCAAATGGTCTGAATGAATATGTGTGACAACTAAAGCATCAACCTCTTTTATTTCAAAAGGATCAATCACAAAAGGTTGTGTTCTTAAATTAGGTTGCATTTTTTGGCAACCACTCATGCGCATCATTTGATGGCCATTTTTCATTAAGCCGTTCCCGTGCGTTTGTTTTCCTGTTCCACACCATAAATCACATAAAATATTCGTGTTCTCATGCGTTTTCAGCCAAATGCCTGTACAACCAAGCCACCAAAGTGCAACCGTTCCTTGAAGCACAGTTGTCTGATTAATTTCTTCGTTTAAATAAGTGCCCCATTCTGGAAATGTCGCCTTCAACCAACTTTCTTTTGTAATTTCATGAATCGATTTGCTCATGCTACCACTCCTCTTCTCAAATGATTGTGTTATGCTTTATAAGAAAATCATAGCCGCAAAAAATTACAATGAAAACCCTTTTATATGATTGTTTGCACTTTTAATGATTCTTTTACGTGTTTTGTTTTCCTATGAGTTATACTATTTCATGGGGGACCGTGTCCAAAAAAATAACTAAAGGAGGTTGTATTACTTGAAAAGTTCATTAGAAACCATTGAAAAAAGGCAACAAAACATTCTCGCGCTGCTGCAAAAAAACAAACAAATGACTACCTATAAATTAGCAGATGTTTTAAATGTTTCCTTAAGCACAATTCGTCGTGATTTAAATGTCTTAGAAACTAAGAATGACATCATTCGAAAATATGGGTATTGTATTTACAACGACCAAAATCAGAAAGACTTTGATCAATCAGGACCGGAGTTATTAAAACAAGCCATTGCTCGTGTTGCTTGTAGCTATCTAAGTGATTATGATACCGTTTTCATCAATTCAAGTTCCACTGCTTTGAATATTCTCCATTATTTAAAGGCCGACCATCTGACCATCGTAACGAATAATTTAAAAATTGCCACCAAGCCTCATGTTTCTCAATACAATTATATTTTGACCGGAGGCGAATTACGTTTTCCCAAAGAAGTTCTGGTAGGAGATATTGCCATTAACACAATCACCGCAACGCATGCCGATGTTTGCGTAATTGGCTGTAGCGGGGTCAGTTTAGAACATGGCGTCACTACAAAAATTTTCAATGAAGCAAAAATTAATGAGCTTATGATAAAACAAACAACAAAAGTAAAAATTCTGGTCGCGGACCATCGAAAAATCGGCTTGACATCTAAATTTAAAATTGCTGATATTACCGCTTTTGATTGTTTGATTACAGACAAACATTGCTCATCAACTTTAATTACAGAACTTCGTAAGACCGGCTTAAAGGTTATCCAAGTCGACTAAAAAAAGAGCGTAGGACAAAAATCAAAAAGAGATTTTTGTCCTACACTCAAAATCTGATAAATAAAAAAGTAGCACTTATTTCTTAACATTAACTTACTTCGTAAACGTTGCCTTTAAGCGTTCCAATGGTTGGTGCTCTTTGTTATAGTACTGAACGAGATATTGTTCAGGTGTACTTTCAATTATGGCATATGTTTTCTCTTGAACTGGTCCACGAGGTAAACGAATACTTCCCGGATTAACAAAGAGAATGTTATTGTGTCGCTCTGCGCCCAGTACATGAGTGTGACCAAATAAGGCAATTGTCGCTCCTGCTTCTTCCGCTTGTAAAGCAAGTGTCGTGAGTCCCATTCTAACATTGGCCAAATGACCATGTGTCATATAAATAACTTGATCCCCCACTTTTTTAGTCACAGTTTTGGGAAATTCATCATAAAAATCACAATTTCCTTGGACTACAATTAATTTCTGCCAAAGTTCATCTGTCGGTTCTAATTCAGAATCACCACAGTGAAAGAGTGCATCGACTTGTCCTTCATAATGATTCACTAAGTCAACTAAACAGTCGCGATCGCAATGGTTATCGCTTACTACCAAGATTTTCATACGTTTCAACTCCTATTTTTTTAGCCATTCTTCCCATTGTTCTTTTAATTTTGCCACTGCTTGTCCACGATGACTAACTTTATTTTTCTCTTCTCCAGACAATTCAGCTGCTGTCTTACCAAGCTCTGGAACATAGAAAAGTGAATCGTACCCAAAGCCTCCTTCACCACGAGGAATCGTGCCGACTTCTCCTGGCCATTCAGCTTCGACCACCAGACTTTCTTTCTTTGGTTCAGCAAAAACCAATGTACAATGGAAACGCGCTTGTCTTTTTTCTTTTGGCACGCCCGTTAACTCATGCAATAGTTTCGCATTATTTGAAGCATCGTTAGTTGGTTCACCAGCAAAACGAGCAGAATAGATTCCCGGAATTCCCCCTAACGCATCAACAATTAATCCTGAATCATCTGCTAATACTGGTTTCTGTAAAATTTCTGCAATTGTTTCAGCTTTTAGACGAGCATTTTCTTCAAATGTTCGACCAGTTTCTTCTACATCTGGCAAATTTGGATAATCTAATAACGTCTTAACTGTATATCCTTTTTCACCAAAAATTGAACTAAACTCTTTCGCTTTACCAGGATTTCTAGTTGCAATGACAATCACTTTCTCTTCTGAATCTTGCGAAGGGACTTCTTCAGAGGCTAAAGCATAAAGCGCTTCTTTCTGATACGCAATTAATTCCTCGATCCCTGTTTTTCCATAAAAGAGCATGGCATTTAACTCATCTCCTGAGAAGGTAGCTTCTTCACCCGTTCCTTGAATTTCCACAAATTCACCAGACTCGGTCATCACGATGTTCATATCCACTGCAGCATTCGAGTCCTCTGCGTAATCTAAGTCCAGCACACAATAACCATCGGGTAAAATGCCCACGCTGACAGCAGCTAAATGCTCTTTAATTGGGTCTTCCGCTAGCGCACCAGTCATCAATAAATGATTGACTGCTAAGCGTAGAGCAACAAAAGCGCCTGTAATACTAGCTGTACGGGTTCCCCCATCTGCTTGAATCACATCACAATCGACAACAATGCTCCGTTCCCCTAACTTTTCTAAGTCAACAACAGCTCGCAATGACCGCCCAATCAAACGTTGGATCTCCATTGTTCGCCCTGTTAATTTTCCTTTCGCACTTTCCCGAATATTTCTTGTGTTCGTCGCTCGAGGGAGCATGCTATATTCAGCTGCTACCCAACCTGTTCCCGCGCCTCTTAAAAATGGGGGAACCTTTTCTTCGACAGTGGCTGAGCTAATTACTTTTGTATCACCAAACGAAATAACCACCGAACCATCTGGATGATTAAAAACATTGGTTTCAATAGTGATCTTTCGCAATTCTTTTGGTGCACGACTATCATGTCTAATCATTTTCGTTTCCTCCTAAGTGAATCTGTTGTGCTTTTAAGTTCTCTATACCAAGCCAACTGCTTGCAATCTCTTCAAACATTTTTGCAGAACCAGTTGTATAAAATTCATGGGGCTGTGTAGGCGCTTCAGGCGTGTGGGCAATGTCAAAATAATCGAGAAGCATGCTGACTTCGCCAACTGTTTCGGCTCCTGAGTCAATTAATGGCACATGACTCCCCATCACATTTTGAATCACCGGACGTAACAACGGGTAATGGGTACAACCTAAAATCAACGTATCAAGTCCTTTTAATTGTAGTGCTTGAAGTGTTTCTGCCACAATTTTTTTTGCTACGGAAGAACGATATTGATTACTTTCAACAATGGGGACAAATTTAGGGCAAGCTAAACTAGTCACCTCAATTGCTGGTGCCTTACTTTTAATGGCGATTTCATAGGAAGCACTTTTGATTGTCCCTAAGGTACCTATGACACCAATTTTGTTATTTTTTGTGACTTTAACGGCTGCTCGTGCGCCAGGTAAAATAACACCGACAACTGGAATTGGCAAGGCAGCTTTAATTTCTTCTAATGCGACAGCCGTCGCGGTATTACATGCGATTACTAGCATTTTTATTCGTTTTTTCAATAAAAAATCGGCCATTTCCCAAGTAAACTGAACGACTTGTTCGGCTGGTCGTGGACCATATGGGCAACGGGCTGTATCTCCTAAATAAATTAATCGTTCATTTGGTAATTGTTTTAGCGCTTCCTTTAAAACAGTTAATCCACCAACGCCAGAATCAATTAATCCAATGGCTTCTTGATTGCTCATTCTCATCCTACCTTTGCCTTTTATTCACTGCCTTTATTTTCTACTTTTTAAGGACTATTGTCAATTTTTCCTGTTTTGCTCTCATTTATTTCTTTTTTTGAAGGAAATCTTTTTAGATTAAAAAACTAGTAATTCATTTTTTTGTATGTTATAATTCCTAACATTGAGAATACAATTAGAAATACATTTGGTTAATTTAATTTAAATAACACGTTTCTCACCGAATCCTCTGTTATCTTTTCTACCAAATGATTGCAAAGGAGACTGCCTATGATTTCTTTAGAACATGTAAATAAGTATTTTGGGGAGCATCACGTTTTAAAAGATATTACTTTGAATGTAGAGCAAGGAGAAAAAATTGTCATTATCGGACCCTCCGGCTCTGGCAAAAGTACATTAATACGGTGTATGAACCAATTGGAAAAAGTCAATGATGGTTCCGTCGTAATTGATAACATTGACATCACCAAACCGAAAGCACCGATTCAAAAGGTTCGCCAGAAAGTTGCCATGGTCTTTCAAAATTTTAACTTATATGCTCACAAAACGATTATTGATAATTTAACGTTAGCACCGATTAAAGTGATGGGCGTTTCCAAAGAAGAAGCGGTTCGTACTGGCATGGAGTATTTAGAACGAGTCGGTTTGGCTGATAAAGCTTCTGCTTATCCTTCGCAGCTTTCTGGCGGGCAGCAACAACGGGTCGCTATTGCTCGTGCCTTAAATATGCATCCTGAGATTATCCTTTTTGATGAACCGACTTCGGCACTTGATCCAGAAATGATTCAAGAAGTTTTAGATGTAATGGTCGATCTTTCCAAACAAAATATTACCATGGTTTGTGTCACACATGAGATGGGCTTTGCTCGTCAAGTGGCTGACCGTGTAATCTTCATGGACCAAGGACAGATTATTGAACAAGGAACGCCTGAACATTTCTTTACAAGCACTGAAAACCCTCGTGCAAAAGAATTTCTAAGCAAAATTATTCATAACGGGTAATGAATAAAAAACAAAAAATTGGAGGAATGAAGGAATGAAAAAACAAAATAAATGGCTGGCTGGACTCTCCTTACTTGTATTAGCAGGCATCATTGTGGGCTGTGGTAGCGGCAACAATGACTCAACTTCAAAAAGTGCTTCATCAAACAAAACGGTCACAGTAGAACAATTAAAAAAAGCGGGGAAAATTAAAGTAGGTGTCAAAGAAGACATTCCTAATTTTGGCTATATGAATCCTGATACAAACAAAAATGAAGGAATGGAACCAGATATTGCACGCTTGATTGCGAAAGAAATTACCGGCAGCGAAGAGAATGTGGAATTTGTGGGCGTGACAGCAAAAACGCGCGGTCCCCTTTTAGACAATGGTGAACTAGATATGGTAATTGCTACATTTACAATTACTGATGAACGTAAAAAGACTTATAATTTTACAACTCCTTATTATACAGATGAGATTGGTTTCCTTGTGCGCAAAGAGGATAACTTCTCCAGCATGAAAGATTTAGACGGAAAAACAATCGGCGTTGCACAATCTGCTACGACAAAAGAAAACTTAGAGAAAAAAGCGCAAGAGGAAGGAATCAAATTTACTTATCAAGAATTAGGTTCCTATCCAGAATTAAAAACAGCGTTAACTTCTAAACGAATTGATGCATTTTCAGTGGATAAATCAATCCTATCTGGCTATGTGGATGGCAAGACAGAAATTTTAAAAGATGGTTTTTCGCCACAAGAATATGGAATTACCACAAAGAAAGCAAATACTGAATTAAATGATTATCTAAATGGTTTAATTGAAAAATGGGAAAAAGACGGCACACTAGAAAAAATTTATCAAGACTGGGGCTTAAAAAATTAATCATTCCTAAGACTTGAAGAATCAAAAATTTTAGGAGGGAGTTTTATGTTTTTGTTAGCCAATATTTCCTGGCTTGAAGAAGGGCCATTTGCCTTATATCGTTGGGAAGCTTTATTTCAAGATTGGCGAATTTTTGGTCAGGCATTTCTCTATACTATTCTGCTTTCTTTAGGAGCGATCTTAGTTGCCTTTGCTTTAGGCATTTTCTTTGGCAGTTTATCAGCGACCAAAAGTAAACTTTTACACGCAATTAGTCGTGTCTATGTAGAATTTTTTCAAAACACACCTTTGTTGATTCAATTTATCGTAGTCTATTATGGCTTTCCTCTGCTAAGCCCGCTGCTTTCATTTTCTATTACTACGATTGCCATTCTGTGTGTAGGCCTCTATCATGGCGCCTACATTTCTGAAGTGGTTCGCTCAGGAATCGGAGCTGTCCCAAGAGGGCAATTTGAAGCGGCTTACTCCCAAGGATTAACGTATGGTCAAACGATGCGGTATGTGATTTTACCACAAGCATGGCGGATTATGTTACCGCCTTTAACCAATCAAGTAGTGAACCTAATTAAAAATACGTCAACAGTTGCCATTATTTCTGGCGCAGACGTAATGTTTGCTGCCAATAGTTGGTCGTCTGTCAACTTGAACTATATTCCCGCCTTTGCGCTCGCTGGTTTCTTATATTTCATTCTTTGCTTCCCATTAGCGAATTTGGCTAGAAAAATGGAAGAAAAAAATAAGAAAGCATATAGCAGATAGGAGGAAAACAGATGCCTTTTTCAGAAGAAATGCGTCAATTACTGACAGCAAATAATTTTCAATTTCTATTTAACGGCTTAAAATTGACGCTCTATATTTCCTTCGTCTCAATTATTTTGAGTACGATTTTTGGCACCATTCTAGCCGTTTTGCGAAATCAAACCAATGGACCACTGAAGTTACTTGCCAGTATTTATGTAGAAGTAGTGCGTAATATTCCAAACTTATTGTGGATTTATGTTATTTTTTTGATTTTCAAAATCAAATCCACACCTGCTGGAATTGTGAGTTTTACTGTGTTTACTACCGCTGCTTTAGCGGAAATTATTCGTGGTGGTTTAAATGGTGTTGATAAAGGACAAATTGAAGCGGCGCGTTCTCAAGGGTTTTCAAATTGGCAAATTCTTTATCATATTGTTTTGCCTCAAGCCATTCGCAATGTTTTACCAGCGATCGTTTCTCAGTTTGTTACTGTCATCAAGGATACAAGTTTCTTGTATTCCGTAATTGCTTTACAAGAACTCTTTGGCAAATCTTATATCTTAATGGGGCGCTACGCACAAACAGGACAAGTATTCACTATTTACGGAATCGTCGCCCTAATTTATTTCATTATTAACTTTAGTATCTCACAATTTTCACGTTGGCTTTCACGAAATTGGGCGAAAAGTTATTAATGTAGTTAAAAACAGGAGGCTGA
>OKGO01000336.1_pt1 | contig 9471 bp, 5 predicted proteins | sample 1613211 | NCBI WGS metagenome assembly OKGO01 (sample SAMN04436845, study PRJEB24849) | human gut metagenome | biome: human gut; feature: NICU; material: stool | host: Homo sapiens | place: USA: Saint Louis, MO | collected 2011-09-16 | reverse complement strand
CTTTGACAGTGAACTCGATAGGTTTTGCTAAAACATAACCTTCTGGAGCATTTACCTCACGCCAAATATAATCGCCAGCTGGCAATCCATCGATTTCTAGATCATTATCATCTGTGATCCAGTTATAAACTTGTTCACCAGTTTTGGCATCTACGATTTCCATTGGAACACCATAAAGATTATTTCCATCATCTTCTGTCTTACTGAAAACTGTTTTTGTTAATTCATTATTTATATTTAATTCATTAAAGTATGTCAGAGTTACAAAATCAGTCTGTTGGAATTGTACTTTTTTAGCACCGCCATCAAGAACAAAACCTTCAGGACTGTTCACTTCCTCAACTGCATATGTTCCCATAGGAAGACCGCTTAACTCTAATTTACCGTCTTTATCAGGTGTGTAGATACCATTTCCTAGTTCAGTACCAGTTAGCAGTTTTACTGTATCATCATTGCTTCCTTTACCTGAACCAGTAGTGACTGTATCTCCTTTAGAATATAATTTTTCTAAAGAAACACTATCATAGATATCATGATCTGCGGTAATCTTGAACTGTACTTTTGAAAAATCATAATCTGCCTTATTTACTGCATTTTCATTTTCAGAATTTTCAAGAGCTTTATTGATCTTTAAATTTCCAGTTGGTCTTATTTTATTTACTACAACTCTTTGAGTAACTTCGTCTTTATTAATAGTTACTTTAAAAATCTTTTGTGTAATTGCATGCCCCCCTGGGACTTTTGTTTCGGTCAAAATATATTCACCTACAGGCAGATCTTCCACCTTGATTTTTCCATTTGTTACAGTAACATTTTCTTCATAGCCGTCATATGATGAAGATTTCAAATTAAACACTGCTCCGTCAATCAGATCCCCAACATCATTAGTTTTCACAAGTTCAAGTTCACCAAAATCCATCCAGTCTATTTGTGTATATAATTTCGTATTATCAGGATCCCATGTCCAACTTCCCTGCTGCTGTGCTGAATCTGTTCCTGTTTTTATCGCAAGTGCTGTAAAACGTTCACACCCGTTGCCTGTAACGTTGGTTAACGGCATATCGCCAGGACTGTTTTTCGCCGGTGCTGTAAAATAAAAACTTTCACCGCCGTGCACTGTTGCAGTACCGCCAGTCTGAACTGCATTTCCATTGATATAAATTGTTACATTGTCTGCAAGAGGAATGTTGATCGTAGAGCTCGAATTTCCCTCAAATGTAACAGTATTTGTAACCTGATGCTTTGCAACTTTATCATATGCTGCTGAAAAATTTGCTTCTGTTCCTTCGGTTGCTTCACTTGGGTTAAATTTTGGCTCTACAATATCAGGAAGATTTATAATATTTCTGTAAATGTTCATGATATTAGTACCATAGTTTCCGCCAAAGGCAGCGTTAAATCCTGCCTCACTGAATCCGTTCCAGTCTCCACTGTAAGCACCGCTTAAGAAGATATGTGTAAGCAGATATGCAACATCTTCACTTGTCAGATAACTGTCATTAGGGCAAATACTTAATTTGAGATAGTCATATCCAACCTTTCCCTGAGCATTCGGATCACCCTGTCCCCAGGTTTTTAAAACATCACCCGGTCCTCCAAAACCGTAATACATCAGCTTTCTTACAGCTTCATTATTTTCAATTACATCAGCTGCATAATTGCCGTTTCCAGGTGTTTTCTTGCTTGACTCAAGGCAGTATGCCCACTTACCGTTATACTTGGTTGAATATGTACTCCAGCTGCTTAGGCCTGGTACTTTATTTCCCCACCATTCCGGATATTTTATTTTTTTAACTTTTGTAAATTCATGCGGAACAGTATTGTCCCATGCTTCTATATTACTGATCTGTGCAAACGACATTGAAAAGATCATCGTTAAAACAAACAGAATTTTAGAAATTTTTGAAACAGCTTTTTTCATCTGTTTTTCCTCCTTATCTTTTTATGATTTTATTTATAACAGATGATGCAAGTTACGGCCAAAGGGATTATTTCCTATACTGTATTTAATTGTTTCAGCCAGCATCATAATACTTCTTTAATTCAGGTCTTACTCTCAGCCGCAGTGAGATACCCTAAAAACAAATAGACAGTCTTTCGACTGTCTATGGCTTGAATACCCATTTTTCTATTTTCATCTTAACCTCCTGTTTTAGCTTTTTTAATCAGCGGAATAAAAACTATCACTGCCAGTCCAGACATATATAATTCACAATTACTGTTATCACCCGTCTTAGCAGCGGTTGCAGGCCAGTGTTTTGGATAAACGACAATATCATATTTCATGCCATTAGTTTCACTGCTTTCCTCATCAAATACAGGAACTGCAATAAGAGCAGGAGAGATATTATCATACTTGTTTATATCTTCAGCAGCAAGCAGATATATCCCGTTCTCCAGATTTTCAAATTTTACATATCCTGAACTGTCTGTATGTTTTATAATACCGCTTATTTTTTTAGTCGATGCCTCCCTGAAAATACTCTCTGCAGCTTTTTGCATCTTATCAGCTGTTTCAAGCTCATTCAGATCAATACCGCATGTCTTAAGCTCACCTGTCAGCACATATTTACCATCAGCAGTTTCTCCGGCTTTTATCAGTTTTAAAGCAACATCACTGTTACTGGTTTTATTTTTGCTTTCTTCAAGATATACCGCTATCGAGCCTTTAGTTTTTTTTGTTTCTTCAGTATTTACAGTATTCTTTGAAACAAACCCTACAGAGAATACCAGGATAAATACTACAATGATTATTTTTCGCATCCTCTATCCCCCTTCCTCTCTTTTTTTCTAAAAACAAATATACCAGCTGCTGAAAAAACAACTGGCAGACTATAAAAAACAAATTCTCGAAATGAGATAATATTCTTTTTTATTTCCTTTTTTACCGATTCTTTATAAGAAATGCGGTAACCAGTAACAACCAGACGATGTGTATTCAATCCATATGGTGTACAGGTTATCAAAGAAACAAGGTCTTTACCATCCTGAATAGAGTAATTGACTTTTTCAGGCAGAACAGTTTCAATCCTGCTTATCTTATATGCCATTGTTTCATCAAGTACATTTATATAAAACAGATCACCCATCTTAAGCTCATCCAGACGCGTAAACAACCGGCTTGACGGCAGTCCTCTATGTCCTGTAAGAGCTGCATGGGTATTTTTACCACCCGTTGGAAAAGAACTATCCTGTATATGGCCGGCTCCGGTACTAAGCACACTGTCACTCGTTCCATGATATATCGGCATGTTGACATTTATACACGGTATCTCTATACTGCCAATCATTCCGTTTCCAATATCAAGAATATCCTCATATTTAAATTCTCTGGAGGCAGGTATTCCCTTTTGATTCATATACAGCTCCATGTTCCATTTTTCAGCATCTTCAATCATGCAGCGCTTATCTTCAGCAGCTGTATCAGTCGTTTTTTCTTTATAAGTAGCTATCTGTCCGGTCTGTGACTTGGATTCAATACAATTGGAAATGACAGGATAGCTTACAAGTGCCAGTCCTGTCATAAAAATCACAATATCCTTTTTTAGAAATTTGAAAAGACTATTCTTTTTCATTTTTCTTCTTTTTAATCAGAACAGCTGCCATAACCGCTGTACCTGCACAGACTAATACTATAGTTGCAGCAGAACCGGTAGCAGGCAGTTTAGACCCGACTTTGTTTACTACTTTTATATTAAGTGTACCCGTATCTACATTTGTTGATAGAGATTTCTCATACTCACTGTGTACCCCTGTATAAAACTCTTTAAATTTAGTTGTTGCCTCTAAACTTCTTAATGTTTTATCAGTTGCCCCGTCTCCTTTTATATATTCTGTTCTGTTGTCTGCTCCATAAACAGCCTTTATATCTATTTCGATTGGATCCTTTAATAGTCTGTATCCATCCGGTGCCTTAGTTTCTTTAAGAAAATACACCTGTGAATCAAGGCCAATTATATTAAACGCACCGTTTTCGTCTGAGACTATTTCCACCGCTTCTGAAGGCGATGCACTTCCTGCTACACTGTCCCTGCTGATAACGGTGTATCCATCGCTCTTGGAAGCCTTTTTTACATATACCTCCTGAGTACAGTCTTTATCACTGTATAATTTAAATTTAGCTCCCTCCAGTTTTCTTTCTGGCACCTGATCATTTGCTTTGATACCATTTATTCTAAATGTAAAACATACAACTGTATCCCATGGTGTCTCGCCTGTCTGTCCTGCACCATCAGCATCCGGGTTGTTACTGTACTCAAGTTTTACATCATTCTCAAATCCTGGACGCCCTGTATCAAGCTGAGCATCTTCGTTTAAAACAGCATCATATTCAATCAGAATCTTTTGACCATATACTTTTTCAGTTTCCGGTTTGCTCCCTGCTTCATCACTGTAGTAATACCTGTTTATCACTGCTTTTAAATCCATGATCTGAATCTGAAATGTTTCACCGTCATCAATACCTTCAGTAACCACACGATAGTCTGTATCTTTTTGAAGCGTCATGCTTCCTATCTTAACTTTTACACTGTCTGGAACAAAAGTAAGTGCACTGTTCATTTTATCGTGGACTGCATAATAATACGTATCATAACCGTTCATATCAGGTACATATGAATTATACCGGTAGGGAACTGTCTGCCCTATTTCAAAGTCGGCCACATCATTCCATCCATCACTGTTTATCCCGATATTTTTTCTATTGTCATCTTCCTGGATCTGTTTCTGAATAACCGGGAAATCCGACTTTATATCGACTGTCATATCTGGATTAGAAGTGTTTACCATACAAAGCGATGCTGCACTGTGTGTACCCTCAACATTTGTGACTTCGTCAATGAGATACCATCCATAATCGACATCCAGGGTATAGCTTTCTTCAGTGCCTTCTGGAACCGTTACGATCTGCGTAGGTTTATTTCCAAGTCTTACTATTTCATTTCTCAGACTTTCTACAAAATACCTGAAATCAGAATATGCTGTTTCATTTTTCTGATTATGATTTACATCATTTGTTACCAAATTATTATTCATAGACTGAATATAATCGATAATTGCATACTCACTGTCTTTCTTTGTTGCATTCTTAAGTGCCTGAGCATACAAAGGATTAATTGTATAATTTATACTTTCCATCCCGGCACTGTTTAGAGCATCAAAGACCTTATACACATTAAACTTCTTTCCTGCAAGAGACTGCACCTTGCCGTTATCTCCGGTATGAGCATTTATAGTTATATGTCCCTGCTGTGCAGCACTGACTTTTGAAAAAATATCACCGCTGCCGTTATATACGGATACTGCTGCAGCTGCACTGCTCAATGAAAGAATGCACGCAAGTGCTGCCGTTCCTATTTTTCTTAAATTAATCTTCATAATTTTTCTTCTCCCTTTTTTTCTTAATAATATATAAGCATATACAGACCCCTGCTCCAGTCACGATCAGCATCATAGAACTTCCTGTTCCCGGCAGAAGTGACCCGCGCCTGTTTATCACTGTCATACTTCCGGTATACAGTCCGTTTTCTACTGTAAGACTGTTATTTTCATCATCTGTTTTTACTGCTTCATCATTTATATAAAAACTGAATTTCCCATCCTCGCTTTTTAATGAAACCTTTAAAGGAGCTTCAATTTTTCTGTATCCCACAGGCGCCTTTGTCTCAAGAAGGTAATACTCTCCTGCTACTATTCGGTCAAAATTTACTCTTCCCTTCTCATCTGTTGTCCCCTTTCCAATCGGATCGGTACAGTCTTTATCCCTGTACAAAGTGAATTCTGCATCTCCCAGTGTTTTGCCGGCATCATTCTTTTTAACAAGTCTTAAGTTCCACAGGTTGATCTCGTTTTTAACAGTAACTGTCAAATCACCATTTTCATCAATAAAAAAAGCACCGCTGCTTTCGGTACTGTTCATATCTGAAACCGATGCATTTCCAAGACTGTCGATTTCAAAATAATATTTAGTTTCATTCAGCTTATAACCTTCAGGAGCCTTTACTTCACAAATATAATACAGCGACGGCTTCAGTCTGCTCAATTCTGCTTCTCCGTTTTTATTACTTACCAGGCTTCCTGCCGTTTTATCAGCAGTAACATCATAGATTTCAAACTTCGCATCTTTAAGCGTTTCGCCTGTATCTTTATCGACTTTTTTTATTTTGAACCGGTTTGGACGGTCTGTAACATTCAGTTCGCTGCTCACTATATCAGCAGAATTGTTTTCTGCAGTCAGATTGAACTCAATATCTTTGCCGGTATGATATCCATCAGGCGGCTTCACCTCACTAAGAATATACTGTCCCAGATGAAGACCATTTAACTCACCATACCCGTTTTCATCCGTTGTAAGTGTTCCTGCCAGATCTCCCGCTTTATTTATAACAGTTCCCTGAGGGGATAGAATATCATTTTTTGCAGTAATATTATAAACTGCACCTCCCAGTTTTTTTCCTGTCTCTTCGTCACTTTTGACAATCGAGACTTTACCCATAATACGGTTGTTAACTGCATTCATTACAGGCGCTTCCGGGGTGTAGGACGTTGTAAAACTTACCTTGTTTTCCTGACTTGCAGTATTGTAGTAAGCATGAATATAGTACTCGCCGTCTTCCGGCATCTGTTTCCATGCCCGCCATACTCCATCACTGTCCTTAGAAAGTTCGACCCATTGAATATCATCTTGATCGCCTGCCGCAGACCATGTCGGGAACTTTACAAGCGTTACCGCTTCAGGAACTCCAGACACTTCAAATAAAATATTATGCCTGTCCATCAGCATTGACGAAAATTTAACAGTTACTTCCTGACCTTCCATCTGAGCATTGAATACCTTCCTTTCCTCAGCATCATAGAGACTAAATTCCTTGATATAACGGCTCGATTCACTGTAACCATCGGGTACAGTTTCTTCTATCCTGAATCTTCCTTCATTTGTATCTGTATGCTGAAGCATACCGCTTTTATATATCCGATTCTGTGCATCATAGCTCAGAGAAGAAAGCTGTTCAAATGTATTTGAATTTTTATTCCACTGCTTCAACTCAAATCCTGCATTAGCCACATTTTCTCCAAAATTATCACTTTTGCTTATTTGTATCTCAGTACCTTGAATCCATTCTACTTCTATGAACAATCTGTTTTCATCAGGATCTAAGTCCCATGTTCCTTCAGTCTGATTAGAACCAGACCCCGTTCTAATCGCTAAAGCAACAAATCCCTCGCATCCATTTCCCGTCACATCGGTTTTTATAATATTTTCAGCACCTGTTAGAGGAGCAGTAAAATAAAAACTATCACCACCATGAACAGTTGCTATTCCTCCAGTCTGTACCATATTACCATTAATGTGAATAGTGACATTATTAGATAACGGGATATTGATAGTAGCATTGCTACTTCCCTGCAATGTGACGCTATTTGTAATTTGCCTCTTTTCTACTGTATCAACATATGATGTAAATTTAGAAAATATACCTATTGGATCACTACTAGGACTAAACTTGGGCGAAACCGGTTCCGGCAAAGCGACTATCCTTCTGCAGATATTCATTATGTTAGTACCATATGTTCCTCCAAAGGCAGCATTGAATCCTGACTCACTGAATCCATTCCAGTCCCCGCTGTAGGCACCGCTCAAAAATATATGTGTCAGCAAATATTTAACATCATCATTAGTAAGATAACTGTCATTAGGACATATTGCTGCTTTTAAATCATATCCTGGAGCAAATTCTCCTGTAGCACCAGGCCCTCCAAAACCATAGTACATAAGTTTTCTTACAGCTTCATTATTTTCAATAACCTCGGCAACATACTGCCCGTTTGGCGGAGTATTTTTACTTGATTCAAGACAGTATGCCCACTGTCCGTCATATTTTGTCGAATATGTACTCCATCCCTTCAAGCCTGGTACTTTTCTTGCCCACCATTCCGGATAGCGAATATTTTTTACTCTGGTAAATTCATGCGGTATGCTGCTGTCCCATGCCTTTACACTGATCTGATTACTAAACGACAGGGAAAACATCGTCAGGAGCACCATTACAGTTTTGCACATTACAGAAAACATTGATTTTTTCTTCATAAATACGCTTATCCTTTACTATATTTGCCTTTTATCGTCGTGCTTAGGACTATTTATTATGATGCAAGTTTAAAACATCATTTTACTTCTCTGATATAGGTTTTACATTCAAACACATTGAATAACCATTCAAATAAAAAAGACAATCTTTCGATTGCCTTACTTATGGTTTGAATATCCATTTTAATTTATACATATTTAAAACTACTTTTCATACCCACCATAGCTATATCTTCTATGTTCACCCATTGAATTGCCTGTACAGCTATAGTCGCTTTCTAATTTATTGATTGCATCTCTTGATGAAACAGTTGACTCTACCCTAAAACCACAGTGTTTGCATTCAGCCCAGTAAACCCATACTTTCGGCGGTTGAATCGGTTTATTTTCACTGCTTCCACCTGTATTTCCACCTGTGCTTCCGCCCGTTGATCCTCCAGTATTTCCGCCTGATGACGAACCACCTGAGCTTGAACCACCGCTGTTTCCTCCGGTTGATCCTCCACCTGAAGGCTTATTACTACCGCCTGTGTTTCCTCCAGTCGTTCCGCTGTTCCCTCCTGCTGTTCCTGACGAATTAGAAGAACCTGTTCCGCCTGACGATCCTGAACCGCTGCTTACTACCTTATTCTCTCCGGCATCTGTTTTCTTCTTAACTGTATTCTTTATACTCTTTGTCCCATCTGGATTAGTAACTTCTTCCTGTACTACCACCTCATCAGAAGCTACTGCCGGCGGTGCAGTAACAGTTACTTTTACATCTTTTTCAGTTTTGTTTTCATATTTGTCCTGAATAGACGCTTTTAATGTATATTCACCTGGCACATTTGCATCTATACCTGAAAGATCAAATGTATAATCACTTATTTCAGAAAAATCAGTAACTGGCAGCAGTGATTTAAAATCAAAAGTATTTAAATCCGTTCCCTGCAGGATTTCTATGATTTCAGGTGCTGTCATGGATGGGGCTTTAGTATCCTTTACCTCTACCTTCTGTTTAAAAGTATCCCCGTCATATTTTAACTCAATGGTATATTTTCCAACAGCCGGATATTCTTTTTCTTCTACACCTGTGACATTGCCTGCTTCATCCTTGATTTCAACCTTTTCATTTTTTAAATCCGAAGTAATTTTTGTGTTATGCTGCAGAGTATGAACATCTTCTTTATCAAGCCCATTCGTTTTGACCAGATTTTCAAATTTTGGTTCATATTTTTCACCATATTCAACAGTAATCGTCTTACTGTTCTTTAATAAAAGCTCCGGCGCTGTATCTCTAAGTGCCCAGTAAGTACCACCCCCAACAGCCGCAATAATAACCGCTGCAGTTACACCTGCAGCAATTTTTTTATTTTTTGTATCCAAGTATTTTTCAATAACCTTCA
>OKGO01000335.1_pt1 | contig 9489 bp, 9 predicted proteins | sample 1613211 | NCBI WGS metagenome assembly OKGO01 (sample SAMN04436845, study PRJEB24849) | human gut metagenome | biome: human gut; feature: NICU; material: stool | host: Homo sapiens | place: USA: Saint Louis, MO | collected 2011-09-16 | reverse complement strand
ATCGTTCCTTTGCTCGAAATACCTTCTCCCTGAATGGGTGATTTCAGAGATTTTGAAAGAATAGCTAAGACTCGTTTGTCACAAATTCCTATATTCCATAATTGTTTTATCAGTAAACGGTGATTTACATTATCAAAGAAACCCTTGATATCAATGTCTACTGCATAGTGCATCTTACTGATGTTTATGAGATACATAATGCGACCTAGAGCATGTTTTGCACTTCTCAATGGTCTGAACCCGTAACTATGTTCATAAAACTTTGCTTCACATATTGGCTCCAGTACCTGCTTGAACATCTGTTGGATAATTCGATCAATCATGCATGGAATTCCTAATGGGCGTTTCTCGCCGTTGGGTTTAGGTATCATTACTCGCTTTATGGATTTTGGTTTGTAATTTTCTAACTGACTGAGAATAAGATGTATAAACTCTGCTTGGTTCATTTCCTTATAGTTATCAATTGTGAAGGAGTCCGTTCCTGGTGTCGAAGACCCCTTGTTTGCCTTGATAGTGCGGTATGCTAAAAGAATATTATTTTCAGAAATGATTAACTCGTATAATTGATAAAACTTTTTCCCGTTTTTACTTTGAGTAAATAGCTGATCGAATGTTTCTTGTAGATCGTAATATTCCCAGTAACGTATTTTTGTGTTCAAGCGTGGCACCTCCATAACGGATTTCCCCACGTTCTTACCAGATCCTTGAACTTCATCTGTTTCAACATTCATTGTTATTAAATAGACTTAGGGCTATCCCTCCACGTTTGTTAGACGCTTCATCGGTACTGTGCCCTTACTTTCACAGAAACAAAGCAATTTCGTTATTACTTATATGCACCTATCTAGAAGTAGTCATTTATTTGATAGTTTTCTGCTTACATCGTTCCAATGTTTTTAGCTATCATGTATAACCTTAGGTATCTACTATGAGCCTGTGAAATTATAGCTTCTTCGTTAGCTATCCCGATTTTCATATCATGGAACCTTACTCGTCGGTATTTCACCATACGTCCGTATGTTCCTATCTTTCGACAAGATCAGCCTTTTAGACCCGTACATTCGCAGATTCGTCAGTCATTTTCAGACATTCTTACCATAGTTATCTTTTTCAGCCGCCCGCCCTATAGTCAGCCTTATGCTCAAACACTTAGGCAGATTTCAGACGACTTCACCTAGCTTCATACCAAAACCAATCTACTTCATTGATTAGAGCATGTAGGAGTATTAGCGGAGATGTTTCAGCTCAACTTGAAGGCTTTCATTCCATCTCTCAAAACATTAGTTGTCACTATTGATAATCTCAATAGGCTTCCATTTCACATCTATTCGATGCTTGTAGGAAAACGATTCGCACCCATATAAGCCACGTATTCATCAAAGATTAAAAAGTTTGGTGGAAGTCCAAGATAGGCATAATTTTCTCCTGGTTTGTAGTTGGGCATTTCTTTCATTGCCTTACTACGAGCTATCATGCGTTCATAAAAATCTTCCACACAAGCAGAAATTTCTTCCTTTTGAGAATATACGTGAGGCATCACCGTACCTAAATCAGCTAAATCTGCATTTTTGGGATCGAGGATAAACAATTCTGCATCTGACTTCAATAGTGCTTCGATAATGGTGAGGAGGAAATAGGTCTTCCCCCCACCTGTGCCACCAGCGATTAACATATGGGGTAAAGAATCATAAGCCCATACTTGATTTTTCATCAATCGCAGAGTCCCATTTTCTGCCACTACTTCGTCTATCCCAATTCGATTGGCGATCATATCATACAGTAAAGTATACTCCACATAGGAGTCTTTGAGTTCCTTTTCTACTAACTCACAATACAATCCACTTTCTAGCTTCTTTTCCAACTTCAATAGCTGCTCCTGATATTTCCCTAGTGAAATTTGAACGCGAATAGAAAGTAAACCCTCCTTCATTCGATAATAGATTTTGGGGAAGTAACTGATAGTCTCTCTGGTTCGACTACTATTTAAATCTTTGAAAAAGCCCTCACTTTGAGTTTGTTTCACTTCATACCAATGGTTTTCTAGAATCATCCGAGCTAGTTTTTGCCGATGCCACAAGCTTCGCCAATGATCAGGAAAAAAGTGAATATAAAGCAACAGCATAGCTCCTGAAAAACCGAGACTTCCAAGTAAGCAGATTAACTCCTTCATGGACCAAACAGTTTCAATAGTAGAAAGTGATACCCTAGAAATATCAAATTGTCTAAACTCTTGAAAATAAAAGACACCCATCCAACTGATTAACAAAGCAATTAGCCAGCCAAGAATAAAGTGATAAACCAAATGCTGATCTCTTGCACGTATGCGATGTTCTTTGTACATTTTGATGGTTTCCACCTCCGATCAAAAAACGCCCGATAGGATTTCATTGGGCATTTTCATATAGTTATGCTAGCCATTTATTACTACGGGGAATTGTTTCTTTTCAACCAATTGATTTAAAAAGCCTTCAATGGCATCTGGCATCTCCACACCGATTTCTTCCAAGACGGATTCTGCCTGCCGACATAAGTTTTCATTTACTTCGACAACCATAAAGAAGGACTCTTCTTCTTCTAACCAGTCTTGTACATCAAAGTCGTCTTCACTGTCGCTATTTTCTCCAAGTAAACCTTGATGCATAATCAGAAACATTTTTTCATCATAGGTTAATGCTTTAACGAGTTGTTCCTCAGTTAACTCACCTTTTCCATATTGATCGAGACAATCTAAAATATGTTCAACATTAATTTCCATAATCTTCACCTATTTCTTTCCTTCAATTTGGTTCGTAGAATTTCCTTGATTTGGTTGTCGTTTCAAGACTAAATCGTCTGCCTTAATAAACCAATTGACAGTAGTTCCTTCTCGAAAAACATAATTGGCGACTGTATCCACGATTGGATTGACCAACTCTACCTCTGCATCATAAGCAAACTCGCGTAAGGGCACATTAGCCGGGATACTAACTTGAATCATTCGCCCTTGTGCAGAGGATTTCAAATTATATGTTCGTTCTTTTACCTCATTACTAACCGTTCCATCCTCATTTTGCTTCCGTACTTCTCGGCGTAATGCGGAAAAACGCAACTTTCCAAATGTTAATACTGAATCTACGACAATACCTTCTGTTAATCTCATCTTCTTTTCCTCCTATTCTTTCACTAAATCATCAACATACAACACGTAATCAGTAAACCCACGATTTTCAATCTCATAGCCTTTGGCAACCAAATGGGGATTCACGGCTTTTAGCGGTTGGTCTTGATCAAAATCCTTTTCACCGGCTTCCGCAGCTACTACCACCTCAATATCATCGGCCCGTTGTTTGCTGGAGTATAGATGGTAACTGCGACCAATCACCGTAGTATTCCGTCCATATCCTTCTGTTAAAATTTCTCCTTCACCGGCATAACTTAACTTTCCAAACGTTTCGGCCATATCTGGCACAACAAATTTCAATTCCATCTTCTTTTCCTCTTTTCATTGTTAGTTTTGGATACAAAAATAGCGCGACCACTTTGTTAGGAGGCGGTCGCGCACGTTGGTTCTTAGGATTTACTTGTATCATCTCATCACCTTAGTTACGGCGATTCCAGAAATAATAGCCCGCCGTCGCAAAAATCAAAGTAAAACCAATGAACAGTAAAACATTGGAATTTTTCTCCCCAGTTTGAGGGAATGTCTTCACTGTGGGACTAGATTCTTGATAGCCACTTGGAACAGTTGGTGTTTCCGGTTGTTTCGGCGTACGTGGTGTGGTTGGAACTTTTTTGGGCGTTAAGGTTTGATTTTTTTCTTTTAGATCCTCATTGTGTTTCCCATTGATATTCTCATCTTTATCATAATTGATTTCTGCAAAAGTAAACTTAGTACTTTCTGGAAACTTTCCGGTATCTACTTTTTCCGCAAGCATAGTTTTGGTAAATTCTTTATCATTTACTTCATAATCAATCTTGCCTGATTTCCAAATTTCTTTGTTTGTACCATCCGGTAGTAGTGCATACAGAATTGTTTCGAAAGCCTCTTTTGAGCCATCCAGCACATCATGGGTAATCGATACATCATCAAACATATCCACCACATCACCATGAGTAAAGGTCTGAGAACCATCTTCTAGGTGGGCTTTTGTTTGGATGGAAACATGACGTTCCACCGTACAATTAACAGTTTGGGCTTGATTATTCAAGCTAGCATCCTTCGCTACTGGCTCATCGCCTGCTTCAAAAGCTTCCTTGTTTTCATACACATAGTTAAACAAGACGATAGTTTTATCCAAAACTTGTTCGGTCGTTAATTTATGCCGAATTTTCCAAGTACCTGTTTTCTCTTTGTTCGCCAAAGTGGTCGTTGTTTCGGCAATTACCACTGGTTTGGCTTTTTCATCTTTTTCTTGAGCATCTTTTGTGGCTTCTACATCAATGGCTTGCGCTACCACATACCAGTCTTCTTTAATTTCATGTAAGTTATAACTCAATTTATCAACGAGTTCAGTAGAATCAAGAGTACTCAATTCTTTGTTTCCGTCCTTCCAAGTTGCAAGAGAAGTCAAACTATCTTCTTCCTCAGGCAAATCATAGAGCATCAAACGGTTCAAACTAACAGAAAATGCTTTGTTCGTCAGCTTTTCGTAAGGAACGGTCACCGTTTTAATTGGTTGCTTTTGGCCTTGTTCGGTAATGGTAAAGACATACTCACTCTTCACAAAGTCTTCTTTGTTTTCCTTAAAAGTAGAACGGATTTCTTATGGCGTAATTTTTTGAAATCCTTCTGGCGCTTCTACTTCTTCAAGTAAATAATCCCCATAAGGAAGATTTTCAAACTTGCCGTAGCCATCAAAGCCTAATTGCTCATTATAAGCTGTGATTGCTTCATCTTCAGCACCTGTGATCTCATTGGTCCCTTCTAATGGCGACACTTTAAAGGTTAAGTCATTAAACCCAGTTTCGGCAGTGCCAGCGGCTGATCCGGCAAATTTGAAGAAATCAAACCCAAAACGAATAATCTGTTCTTTTGCCGTAACATCTCGGGTAATCACGGCATTTTTTTCGTTATCATCTACCTTTTTGATAGAAACAGGATACTTCGTTTCATCCAAGGTATATCCTTCAGGTGCTTTGGTTTCTTGCCAGTAGTACTCGTTGATGGCTAAGTGTTTAACGGCAGCTTGATTCTTTTCATCTAAAGCCAGAGTCACTGTTTCATCAGAAGCTTTCGTTCCCTTTACCAATTCTGGTTTAAAAGCTTCACTCCATTTAACCGCTTTTCCATCCTTAGCAGTAAACAAGGTATATTCAGTCCCCTCAAAGACTGCCCTGCCTTGTGTTTTATCTCCAGTATCCTTGTCTTCTTTTATCAGAGTTGTTTCCCCAGTAATTTCTTGGTTTTGCCCTTTGATATTGCTGGTCACAAGGGCCACGGTTTGATTGGCATACTTCAATTCGACTTTTACTGCTTTAAAGGTATTCACGAAGCCATTAGATGCTTTGGTTTCGGTCACGTAGTAAGTTCCCAATTCCAATGCATTAGCAATCTCTTTTGGTGTTTCTGCATGACCTTTTTCATCCGTGGTCATTTCTTGAACAATTTCACCAGTAGGACTGTCCTTGCGAATAGCAAACGTGTTTCCAGCTAAAGAGTAATTGTCGTTCCAAAGATCACTTCCTGTTTCAATCCCGGTTTTATCCAGAATGATTTGACCTTTTTCCCGCGTATTTTTTGAAGTCATAAAAATGGTTTCGCCTGCTTTAATCGTAGCAGTCATGGCTATGGTATCAATCGTATAAGGCGCCGGCACCGATTTTTCGGTAATGGTTACCTTTGTACCATGAGGAATCCCATCCAATGTAGCAATGCCTTCTTTGTCAGTAGTCACGTCTTTTGCAGGTAAAGTTTTTCCAAAGTCTAAATGGAAAACCGTTCCTGGTACAATAGCACCTGATTCTTTATCAACTTTTTTGATTTTTAAAGAACCCTCGGTTTCTACATCAATTTTGACCGTGTAAGTGTTCGGTTTATCAATCGCCCCAGCCATCAGGGTTTGTTGGCCAACCTTTTTATAGGCGACAGGTGTTCCGGTGCCAGCAGATTTCTTAAGCGTCAGCACACCACTTTCTTTTGAACTGGCATTTGGGGTGATTATCAACTGATTGCCATTCACACGATAATCAATGTTTGCGGTATTTTCCACCACTTCATCAAACTCTGACAAATTCAGATTATTCGTATCCGTCATAGTAGTCGATTGCCCTAATACTATTTTAGCCGTACTATTATGGAAGCTTGGTTTCTTCTGATAATCGGCAATGGCTTGATTGATTTTTGCCTCAATGGCTGCGATATTTACGGCACTACCATTCAATCGTTTGATTGAGTGAAGGGTATACCCATTAACTTCTTGCCAGATCATCTTCTGTGCCACAATATGAGTATCTACATCTGTACCGGCTTTTTTCCATAGAACGGAAACTAGTTTCGCTTTCTCTGGCATATCAGGCAATGGATTTTTCTCATAACCCGGCGTGAACTCATTGTCAATTGGGACTCCTGGCTCAATACAGAAAACATCTTGTTTCACGCCGTTGTACACAGCATAATGTGGAACAGTGACTTCTGACATTGGACGACCGTCACTGAAAGTTCCTTCAACAACATATTGATGCGCTAAATCTAATTCAACCGTCACTGTTTGTGGATGAGCAATTTCATCAGCAAAGACAATCATAGGATCAATCGCCCCTACAATTGTTTGACCTAATAAAGCTAAAGCCGCAAACAATCGCCATTTTTTAAATATCGGCTTTATCATAAAATAAAATCCCCTTTCGTTTTTAGGTAATAAAAAAGACGTTCAACTTTTTAGTTTGAACGTCTAGTCTAGAGTTTTACTATTTAGTTTTCTTCTTTTTAGATAAGTTATTTCTCTGCTTATTGATTTTGATTTTTCGATAGTCAAACCCTATTTCTGTCATCAACTCTTCCCAATTTTTATTTGTTCTTTTCATTATTGTATCAACTGATGGTAACTTTGGTGATTGAACTAGTTTTCGAAATTTCGTCATAGATAAATCATCCTGTAATTTTAATCGGACTATTTCATTTCTTAGTTCAATCATTAGTTCAAAATCAGTAAAAGAAGACTTCTCTGTATTCTTTCTAAATAGATACCTTATATCTCCAAATCTCTTTTTTAATGTACTCAATGAAGGAACGTCTTTTCCTACTGATCTTTTTTCATACATACGCTGAGAAGTTATTTTCTCAACCGTGATAAAAGACTCTACTATTTTCAATAAATCTTTTTCTGATATTTTTGCCCATTTCCCATATTCTCCATTATCACACCCAAGACTAACTAATAAGTTTTTCCATGAACCATATTTTTGATTGATAAACCACATACTTGGTGCAGAATTGGGATTTTCTAATAATTTCCTATGATATTGACGGCTAGATTTTATTTCGTGTTTTTCGATAAATTGATTGATTAACAAAATCAGTTTTAGATCACTTAGATTCTTCCATACGATTCGTCCATCATCTTGTTTCACGATAAAAACTCCTAAAAATTATTTAGATAGAATCCTATCACATCAACTTTTTAGTAGAAAAGTACATGTTTTGGCTTTTTCGAAAAAAGTCGACCCTTTTAGTAACTCGGGTTCAGAAGTTGCTAAATTCGGTAAATGTTTTGGTATTTTTCGTATTAAATTTGTCGTCAAATTGACTACGAAATTTTGCCCTATTTTGACGACACTGATAGTCAAAATCGGACAATCTAGGGCAATTTAATGGAATATGAATGAAAAATGATCCAAAATAGCCAATTGAGGCTTAAAACTGTGATAGTGAAAAAAGAAAAAGCCCTTGATATACAAGGACTTTTCACAGATTTCAGATTTCCAAGGAAGTTTTCCGTGTTTATCTTCTGATTTCTTTGATACGAGCTGCTTTTCCGTGTAATGCGCGTAAGTAGTAAAGTTTTGCACGACGTACTTTACCGTAGCGAACCACTTCAATTTGAGCAACACGTGGTGTGTGTAATGGGAATGTACGTTCCACACCAACACCATTTGAAACTTTACGTACTGTGTAAGTTTCGCTGATTCCAGCACCACGGCGTTTAATTACAACACCTTCGAATAACTGGATACGTTCACGAGTACCTTCGACTACTTTCGCATGAACGCGAACAGTGTCACCAGGGCGGAACGCAGGAATATCCGTACGTAATTGTTCTTGTGTTAATTCTTGAATTAATGGATTCATTTTATCCTTCTCCTTATTCCCAAATATTCTTATGGTCACTTCTGCCACAGCGGAATATTGTAATAGTTAGAGCGCATTGCACTCACCAAATTAGTTTACCACAGACAAAATAAGCTGTAAAGAGAATTTTCTTGAAAGTTCCCTTATTTTTGCTCTTCTTGTTTAATTTCCTCTAATAACTTCAACATTTCAGGCGTCATTTCTACTGATTCCAACATGTCAGGTCGACGCAAAAAGGTCCGTCGTAATGATTCTTTTAGTTGCCATTCTGCAATTAATTTATGGTTACCATTCGTTAGCACGGCAGGGACTTCCATATCGTTGAAAATAGCAGGTCTGGTATATTGTGGATGCTCTAATAGGCCAGTGGAATGTGAATCCGTTTGTGCAGAAAGATTGTTACCTAAGACATCAGGTAATAAACGGACTGTCGCATCAATCATGACCATTGCGCCTAATTCGCCCCCTGTTAAAACGTAATCCCCCAATGAAACTTCATCTGTGACCATCGTGCGAATTCGCTCATCATAGCCTTCATAATGTCCACAAATAAAAACTAAATGTTCTTCTTGTGAAAATTCCTCGGCCATTTTCTGATTAAACGGTTTTCCTGCTGGATCTAATAAGATGACCCGTTTTGGTTGCTGGTTTGTCTCTTCTTCAATTGCCTTTAGGTTATCATAGATCGGTTGTACTTTTAAAAGCATCCCCGCGCCACCGCCATACGGATAATCATCGACCGTTTGGTGTTTGTTATCTGAAAAATCGCGAAAATTAGAGACATTCAATTCTAATAACTGCTTTTCCCGAGCTTTCCCAATAATTGATTCCCCCATTGGTCCTTCAAACATTCTAGGAAAAAGAGTTAATACATCAATTCTCATCGTCAATCAATCCTTCTGGAATGTCCACATCAATCCGTTGATTTTCGACATCGACTTTTGTAACAACGCCTTCAATATACGGTAAAAGCAAATCTTTTTTCTTTGGTCGTTGGACGACCCACACATCATTCGCACCAGGAGATAAAATTTCTTTAATTTTTCCCAGTTCACTACCAGTTTCATCATAAACAGTGGCACCAATGATTTGGTGATAATAAAATTCGTCCTCTGCCAACTCAGCGAGATTGTCTATTGCAACTTTTAAAATACCGTCACGATATTTTTCAACATCGTTAATATTTGGATGTCCTTCAAAGCTTAAAATGACAAAATACTTAT
>OKGO01000326.1_pt1 | contig 9775 bp, 7 predicted proteins | sample 1613211 | NCBI WGS metagenome assembly OKGO01 (sample SAMN04436845, study PRJEB24849) | human gut metagenome | biome: human gut; feature: NICU; material: stool | host: Homo sapiens | place: USA: Saint Louis, MO | collected 2011-09-16 | reverse complement strand
AACTGTAATTTGCAAGATATTCTCAATTAGCTACCTTAATTTTTTTCTTTTGATTGTTCCAACGAGCCAATTAGAATTGTTTTACCATCTTCTTGTTTAATTAATTTTTGTTTCATTAAATGGCCTAAGGCGCGTTTAAATTGAGCTTTACTAATGCCAAAGGTTTGTTTAATTTCATCAGGGCTTGATTTATCGGTGAAAGTAATTTGGTGATCGTTTGCTCTTTCTAAGAAAGTTAGAATCATTAACGCATCATCGCTGATTACTTCATGACTTCTTGGTTTTAATGAAAGATTCAATACGCCGTCCGGCCGCACGCCAATCACACGTCCCACTACTTTTTCACCTAAACGTGGTTCCTGGAATCGTTCAGAAGGATGGATAAATCCAATGTATAAATCATCAGTTAAAATATACGTTCCTGCAAGTTTCAGACGATATACATGCCCGGTTAAGTTTTGGTTTTGCATTTCAGCATTCCCACGTTTTGCCATTGCTTTAAAGACTTTTTCATCTGCTAATTCGCCCCAAATGCGGTCTTTACTGTCCACTTTTAAAGTAACCATTACTCGGTCTTCTTTTTTAGGCCAAAGTTCCCGCATAGTTGGTTATTCATCCAACGAAATAACGACATCTTTATCTGGTAAGCCAACATCCACAAAGACACCTAAATCACGTCTCGTTCCTGTGACAGTACCAAAGCCATAGCTACCAATGCGCACAGTAGGAATTGTAGTTGTCAGTGCTGGCTCTTGTTTTTGATTTAAATAACCAAAGCCTTCTACAGCCTCTCCTATGGCATGCGTACCTTCTTCTTTTTTTAAACGGAATGTGATGCCATTTTTTTGAACAAAATAAAATTGTTCATTTTCATCGACCACAATGCCGGTAAATGTTGTTGCTAGTAATTCTCTCATTTATCATTAACTCCTCAAGGAAAATCAATCGAACAAAAGATTTCCGCTTTTGTTCGATTGTTTCTATTTTCTTTTATTGCCCTGCATTACGAGAAGCGTTCCCTTTGAACCAACCTGTTTTAGCATTGATTGTAACTAAATACATGTGAACATTTTTCTCTGTAGTGCCTTCTAATAATTTTGATTGATTGTTTGTTGCATAAAGATTGTAGTAACCTTCGCCATTCACAATTTTGGCAGGTTCTAAAGAATATCCGCCAGGAACCACATAGCCTCGAGCAATCACTGTGTCTAAGACTTTTTCTTTCACACCTGGTGCCCATGTCCACGCTGGATTGCTACTATCAGCGATATCGGCAGCATCTGGCGCATAAAGCGGACTAGTGTAAACCCCGTCACTATTCGGCGCCGTGTAGCCATTCGCTTCTGTTTTTGCTGTTTCTTCCTTCTTAGCGTCCTCTTTTTTTGCGGCAGCAGCTTGTTTCGCTTGTTCTTCTGCTTGTTTTGCTTGCTCTGCGGCAGCTTGTTCTTCTGCAATTCTTTTCTGTTCTTCTTCAACCTTGGTTAACGCTTGGTCAGCTGTCGTGACTTGTTTGACCAGTTCTTTTTTCAGCTTATCACTTGTTACTTTATCTACTTCTGCCTTAGCAGCTTGATACGTGTCTCGATTCAGCTGATTGGTAGTTTTTCCATCTTTATAAATGACCTCAACCGCTTTTTTAGCTTTTTGTAATTGGTTGTATTGTTGGTTCGCTTGATCGATTGCTTGGTTCATCAATTGGTCAAATGGATCATTTCCTGTTAATTTCTTTACGGAAATTGGTTGATCAGCAGCTAAAATCGCCGGTTTCAACTCATTGCCATTGACAATCGGCGCCTCAAATAATTGGTTGATTTGTTGAATGGTTTGTTGCTTCACTTTCAATGTTTGAATTTGTTTATTTAATTGAGAATACTCTTCTGAATCTTTAATTTCCGCGACTTGTTTTGAGAGTTTTTCTGGACTAACAGTCACCATATCTGGTTTAATAAAAACTTGCTCCTTCGTGGTATAAAAGGCTGCTAGTTCATCTTTCAGCGTATCTGTTTTCTTGGTTAGTGCCGCCGCCTCTTGCGCGGCAGCTTTTTGCGTTTGATCATGATACGCCCAAGCACTACCTCCAGCTAATAAAACAACCGCAAGCGCAACGAAAACTACTTTTTTTGATGGTTTCTTCGGAGCAGGCGCTGGTTGAGCATTCCCAGTTTCATTCATCGGTGGTATCACACCTGAATCTGAAACTTTTTCCTCGGTTGCATCAGCTTCACTCGGTGCTTCTAGCGACGCTGCACTTGTTAACCCTTCTTCAGAATCTGAAATGGATTCAGTTGGTGTTTCGGCTTGGGTTAATACTGCCTCACCGCTGTTTTCTAACTCTTGGGTCTCTGCTGTTTCTTCTGATGGATTTTCAGACATTTCTGTATCTGCTCGATGCGCTTGAATATAAGCTTGCAAAGTTTCGTTTGGTGTTACATCTTGATCTTCTATCGGTGGTTGTGAAAAAATTTCTTCTTCAGAAGTAGTAGAGATAACTTCAGTTCCTGAAATCTCTGTTAAAGCTTCCTCTTCTGACTTCACCGTCTTAGATACCTCAGCTGTTTCTGCTTCAACAGTAGTTGTTTCTTCTGTTGTTTCCTCTAAATTAACTGCTTCGTCCGTCGCTAGTTTTTCTTCTGTTGAATGAGTAGGCATCGCTTCTGTCGCTGGTATCGTTTCCTCCACCGAATCATGAGTCTCCTCACTAGCCCCTTCTTGAAGCACTGCTTCTGAATCAGAAACATCCTCTGAATCAGAGACTATTAAGTTATCTTCTATCGACTCTTCTTTTTTGTCATCATTACTTTCTTCTTCAGGTGATTCGCCAAACAGTTCCATCACATGGCCTAAGCTCATATCTTTTAACTCAGACCATTCAATATTCTCATTTAATTGATCTTCGTGTTGTTCATTTTCCTGTGTTTCAAAATCTATATTTGTTGAAGTCGTTTCCGCTTCTTCTTTATCAACTGTTGTGTCAGTTAGTGAATAGCCACATGTTGGGCAGGTCGTTAATTCTGCATCGAATTCGTTCCTGCACTTCGGACATTTTTTTGTCATTCTTCCGCCTCACATTCTGCTAATATTCCATTACTTCTAATTTACCACAACTTGCGCCTTCTTCCAATAACTAGCAATGACATTTAGAGACTTTTTAAAAATCAAAAGCGGCTCTTCTCGCATGCACGAAAAGAGCCGCTAAACGGTATGTTTATTCTAAAAAGTCTTTTAATTGTTTTGAACGAGAAGGATGTCTTAGTTTTCTTAACGCTTTTGCTTCAATTTGACGAATACGTTCGCGAGTGACACCGAAAACTTTTCCGACTTCTTCTAGCGTACGTGTCCGACCATCATCTAAACCAAAACGTAAACGTAAAACATTTTCTTCACGGTCTGTTAAAGTATCCAGAACATCTTCTAGTTGTTCTTTTAACAATTCGTAAGCTGCATGTTCAGCAGGACTGGTAGCATCTTGGTCTTCAATGAAATCACCTAAATGTGAATCATCTTCTTCACCAATTGGTGTTTCTAAAGAGACTGGCTCTTGTGCGATTTTTAGGATTTCACGAACTTTTTCTGTTGGTAAATCCATTTCCGCACCAATTTCTTCTGGCGTTGGTTCTCTACCTAAATCTTGCAATAGTTGGCGTTGAATCCGAATCAATTTATTGATTGTTTCAACCATGTGAACAGGAATTCGAATCGTTCTAGCTTGGTCCGCAATTGCTCGCGTAATCGCTTGACGAATCCACCAAGTAGCATACGTAGAGAATTTGAACCCTTTACGGTAGTCAAATTTTTCAACAGCTTTCATTAAGCCCATATTACCTTCTTGAATTAAATCTAAGAATTGCATACCACGACCTACATATCGTTTGGCAATTGAAACAACCAAACGTAAGTTAGCTTCTGCTAAACGTTGTTTTGCTTCTTGATCGCCTTCTTCAATTTTAAGTGCCAACTCAACTTCTTCTGCGGCAGTTAATAATTGAACGCGCCCAATTTCTTTTAGGTACATACGCACGGGATCATTAATTTTAACACCTGTTGGCGCAGATAAGTCTTCTGCTTGGGCCTTTTCCGCTTCTTTTTCATCTTTTTTCAAGCTATGTTCACTTGGGTCTCCATTTTCATCGACCACGCTGATACCAGCATCTTCAACTTTTTGGATCAATTTTTCCATAGCTTCTGCATCCAAAGTATACGGTGTGGCTAATTGATTCGCTAAATCATCATAAACCACTGTTCCTTTAGGCTTGTTTTCTTTGATAAATGCTGCCACTGCAGCTTCATATTTTTTACTTGTTTCTTTTTCCATGAAAGAAGGCCCCCTTCATTTTTCGGTTCACGCTTGAAATAACTGATAAATCACTGGGACTTATCAAAATAAAATGAACAAAACGCTTAGTTCTATTCATTATATTGCTTAAGTAAATGTTCGTTGAGCTTTAAGCTGTCGAGCCAATTGGATAATCTCCATTGTTAATTCGGCTTCAAGCTGTTGGTTGCCCACTCGTTTTGCTTCTTGCTGTTGAATCTTTTTCTGCTCAATTGCCTCTGCAATACTTGATAAGGCAATTACATGTAATAAATCGGCAACTTCTCGCTCAGAGCTTTCTTCCGATAAATTCTGATACGCAATTTCAATTGCTAATTGTTTGGTTTGATTATCTTGCAAGAAATTAATAAAATCGGCAATGTCGAAACTTTGATGCAGTGTCGCATAACTTTCTAGCAAGAAATATAATTCTTGGTATTCATCATGAGCGAATGAAAAATCTGGCAATTGTTGAATGGTTTGCCGTACTCCTTGTTCATTCATTAAACGAAATAATAAAGAACGTTCTGCTTTTTGAACTTGTGTTAACGGTAACTTGTTCTGGACGTGATTCTCTTCAAAAACAGGTTCTTCCATTGGTGGTGGCATCATTTCATCTTGATAAAATCGTTGCCTTTCTTGCCGTTGGACTGAACGTTGCTCTTGCTTCAATTGATTGAATTGCTCTTCCAAACTATGAACAGAAAGTTGAAATTCCTGAGCAATTTGGTTTAAATAACGATCACGTTCCAAGGGAGATTGAACATTGGTTAACTCCCGTAACAATTCGTTCACATAATCCAATTGTTCTTTTTCGTTATTCATGTTTCTAGTTAACCGATGATAATTCATTTTAAAACTAAAAACTGTTTCTCGGCCATGATTGGCTAAATTTTGAAAAGCTTCTGCGCCATATTTCCGCACATATTCATCAGGATCCAGCTTTTCAGGGATGCTGACAATACTCAAGTCAAAATGACTGTTTTCTTGCAATAATTGAATCGCACGGTTTGTGGCTTGAACACCGGCATTATCGCCATCGTAACAAATAACTACTTCCTTAGCGACCCGTTCCAAACGCCGAATTTGTTCATTGGTCAAACTAGTCCCCATTGAAGCCACCCCACTTTTTACGCCTGATTGCCAAGCAGCGATAACATCCATGAATCCTTCAAAAAGCAAGACTGTATTTTCTTTACGAATTTCTTTTCTGGCTTTATCAAAGTTAAACAGCGTTTCTCGCTTATTAAAAAGTGTTGTTTCAGGACTATTCAAGTATTTAGGCATCTCATCCCCTGGAAAATCAGCTGTTTTTAACAAGCGACCAGAAAAGGCGATGACATTGCCTTGGGGATCATTAATTGGAAACATGATTCGTTGATAGAAACGATCCAAAAACGTACCGTTATCTCTTTGGACAAACAGCCCAGAAGGCTCAAAAAGCGTTTCATCCAGTTGTTCGTTTTTAAAAACTTGACTTAAGAAATCACGTTTTTGCGGCGCAAATCCAATTTGAAAGGTCTCAATTAGTTCTTGTGTTAACCCCCGCTCTAATAAATAGTTTAATGCGGGTTCGCCAATTTTAGTATTCACTAAAATATGATGGTAAAGTTCTGCGGCTTTACTATGCAGTTGTAACAAACTCCGTCTTTGTTGGTTTTCTGGGGTATCCGCTACTTCACGCGGCTCTGACCAATCAAAGTCCACAGATAAATGTTCCAAATCTGCAACACGTTTCACGGATTCTGGAAAACTAATGCCTTCAATTTCTTGCAAGAAATTAAAAACAGTTCCACCTTTCCCGCAGCCAAAACAGTGAAAAATTTGTTTGTCTTCTGCTACTGAAAATGAAGGGGAACGTTCTTCGTGAAACGGACATAAACCCATATAATTTTTACCGGATTTTTTTAACTGGACATACTGCCCAATAATATCTACTATATTCGTTCGGTGACGAACTTCCTCAATGACTTCCTGAGGAATGCGTTGTGCCATTGTCCTCACCTCCTAAGAATAGCATTGTGCTAACTCATGTGATTGACCGTTTAAAAAACGCACTGTCATTTCAGTGCGAATTCCAATGGACACATTTACACATGATTTATTGTATCACATAATCGCTGTTTTTCAAGTATCTTGTTTCAACTCAACAAAAAAAGAAAGTATCTAGGACAAAAGTCATCCTGACTCCTGCCCCAGACACTAACTCTTAAAATAATCAGTTAAACATCAAGCTTGCTCCGACTTCCTTCAAGATTTAAAGAAGAACTGCATTTCTGGAGACGAATGCTTTTAGATCAACCTCTGCTTTTTATAAATCTTTAATTGTTTTTCCAGCACGTTTCATTTGTACGAAACCAATTGTTACACGCACCACAATATTAATGGCCATCATAATAAAGAAGAGACCCATTGTTTGCGAAGTTAAGAAACCAATTTCTAAAATGTTGTGGAATAACATAGCTGCTACATAAATACCAATAATGGTACTGAAAACCAAGAAAATGCGTAATGGATTTAAAGGCAGACATGCTCGAACAACAGCCATACAGCTAATTCCAACTAATAAATAATACATTAACGTCGTGGTGTCTAAAGAAGAAAATCCTTGATTTTGTCCAATCAGATAAACAGCAATGATATTCACTACAACTAAAAGCGCATTAACAGACGCATTTTTCAAAGCCGTTGGTAAAAACTTCCCGACAACTTTTCGTTTGTCCCCTTCGAAAGATAAGAAGAAGGCTGGATATCCTTCAATTGCTAAATCAATCAAGGTCACTTGAATCGGAATGAACGGGAACGCAATGGCCGTTAAGGCACAAATGATTGAGAGAATAAACGAATAAATCGTTTTAATGAAGAAAACGCTGGAAACTCGGGTTACATTATTTACCACACGCCGTCCTTCAAACAAGACATCTGGTAACGTTGTAAAATCAGAATCTAGCAAAACTAGATTAGAAATTTGCCGAGTAGCGCCATCTCCCTCTGCCATGGCGATACTACAATCCGCTTCTCGTAACGCTAAAACATCGTTGACGCCATCGCCGGTCATCGCCACCACATGCTCTGTGTCTTTCAACTCACGTACAATGGTCCGTTTTTGCTGAGGCGATACACGTCCGAACACTGTGTATTGCTGAACTGCTTCACGCACTTCTGCTTCTGTCGTTTTGGTCGACAAATCAATATAAGACTCATAACCGGGTAGCCCAGCACGACGAGCAATATTTGAAACAGTCACCGGATTATCACCAGAAATTACTTTTAAGTCGATTCCTTCTTCTTTTAGATAAGCCAGTGTTTCTTTGGCATTTTGGCGAATTGGATCGTCAATTTCTAGAATTGCTAATGGCTCTAAATAAGGCATTTTGGTTTCGTTTAACGGTTGTTGTTCCGCAATGGCTAACATCAAGACGCGATAACCATTCTCTTGTGCTGTAAAAACAGCTTCTGGCAACCGACTATCGTCTACCAAACGCTCAGGAGCCCCTAAATAAACTGTCCCAATTTCTGGAAATTCAATAGCCCCCCATTTTCGTTCAGAAGAAAAAGCCAAGACTTCTTTTGCGCCAAATCGATTGGATACTTCATAATGATCACGAATTGCTTGCATTGTAATATTATTATCCGTACTTTCAGATAGGTAGCTTCCGATAATCTGCGGGAAGAGTTCTTCATATTTGTCATGCAAGATAATCGCCTTTTGCACTTTCATTTTACCTTCTGTAATCGTTCCAGTTTTATCTAAACACAAAGTGTCCACATGGGCCAATGTTTCAATTGAGTACATATCTTGTACTAGAATACGTTTTTTGGCTAACTTAATGACACCTGTTGTCAGCGCAATACTAATTAATAGTACTAATCCTTTTGGTAACATCCCTAACAAAGCAGCTGCAGAAGCAACAACAGATGTTTTAATGCCAGCATCTCTTAGCCAAAAAGCTTCAACAAATAAAATAATCCCTAGAGGAATAATCACCCAACTTGTAAATTTAGAGACTTTACGAATCGAATTGACTAACTCTGATTGAATTGGTTTATGCACTTTAGCTTCTTGGGTGATTTTCACAGCATAGTTTTCGGCACCAACGTGGATAACACGGGCATAGGCTTGTCCGCTAACAATGAAACTTCCAGAAAGCAAGGTATCGCCGATTTCCTTTTCAATTAAATCTGATTCACCTGTTAACAACGCTTCATTCGCTTCGACTTTACCGTCAATAACTTCCATATCAGAAGGAACTTGTTCCCCTGCAGAGATAATAACAATATCTTCCATAACTAGTTCTTTTGTATCAATTTCTTGTTGTACGCCATTTCGAACAACATGAACATTTTCTTTTGCCACAATAGATAATTTTTGAACTAAATTACGGGCATGAATTTCTTGGAAAATCCCGATTGACATGTTCACAATAATAATCGCTAAGAAAGCCAGATTGGAATACGCTCCGACAAATAGTAAACAAACAGCGATTGCAAAGTTTAAAAAGTTGAATAACGTCATGACGTTATCAAAAATAATATCTTTTGTAGAGTTTGCTACATTTTCCTCATAATTATTTTGAAGGCCTAACTCTTTCTGCTTGGCAACTTCTTCTGTACTTAACCCTTTTTTCAGGTCGACTTTATTCAACATCCAGCTCTTTCCCTACCTTTTCAATTAATCAGTTACATCCCTTCTAGTTTACTTGCATTTTCATGAAACTGCAAGAAAAGCCTAAAAAATTCCTGTAAGTTGAAAGAATTCTTTAGACTTTTCTCGTTTTAATTTAACTTTTCAATAAACCAACGATTCATTTTGACAATTTCCGCATAGAACATATTGCCACCATTTTGATAAAGGTAACCACCATTGTAAACTAACGCTTGCCAACGATAATAACGATATTTCGTATTTTGGTCATTCCCTAGCAACGGTGAAAGGACTTCTCTTGAATATTCTTCTGCTAACTCTGTCGTGTGTTTCCCGCCGCGTTCTTTAACAAACTGAATATAATCCAGTCCATAATTATATGCTTGTACGCCTGTCCACTCATCACAGCCAGCTTCTTTTGCTTTCGCTAACGCTTCCGCGAGAAATTTTACGCCATGCGCGATACTTTCTTCTGGTGTTTCAATCACTTCTTGTTGTCCATAAACACTTTCACTGCTCTGCATAATATCGCCAGATTTCCCTTTAGATTCTGTATAGATAATCGCTAAAGCTAATGTTTTGTATTCAGGTATTTTATTTTTTTTGACTTCTGCTTCTACTTGTTTTTCAAAGGTCATTACCGTTTCAACATTTTGATGTATTTTATAACCAAGATAGCCAAGACCAGCAATTAAACCAACAAACAAAAGTAGCATGATTTTATAAATTATTTTTCTTACTCTACGCATCGAATCATCCAAACTTTTTCTTTTAAGATACGTTCTATGTTACTTGAAATAACTGAAAAAAGCGAAGTT
>OKGO01000322.1_pt1 | contig 10040 bp, 9 predicted proteins | sample 1613211 | NCBI WGS metagenome assembly OKGO01 (sample SAMN04436845, study PRJEB24849) | human gut metagenome | biome: human gut; feature: NICU; material: stool | host: Homo sapiens | place: USA: Saint Louis, MO | collected 2011-09-16 | reverse complement strand
AAACAAGTCGTTTGTATCAATGGCGATTATGAAGAAAACGTCCAAAAATAAGAAAAATTGAGACCGAAGAATTTACTTCGGTCTTCTCTTTTAGTAAAATGAATTGAATTTGTAAGAGGCAGCTCTTAACTTCTTGACATAGAAAGGAATTTTTATACATGACAAAAAAAGTCACAATTATTGGTGCCGGTTTAGCCGGAAGTGAAGCGGCATGGCAAGTGGCCAATGCTGGCGTACCAGTTGATTTATATGAAATGCGCCCTGTCAAAAAGACACCAGCGCATCAAACAGAAAATTTTGCAGAGTTAGTTTGTTCTAATTCATTACGTGGAAATAGTTTAACCAATGCGGTAGGTGTTTTGAAAGAAGAAATGCGCCGTTTAAATTCAATCATTATTGGTAGTGCAGATCAAACCGCTGTACCAGCTGGCGGCGCCTTAGCAGTTGACCGTGATTCTTTTTCTGAAACAATCACTGAAAAAATTAAAAGTCATCCATTAATTACAATCAAAAATGAAGAGATCACCGATATTCCGGAAGGGATTGTAATTATTGCAACGGGTCCCTTAACCTCTGAAAGCTTATCTCAAAAAATTCAAGAATTTAATGGTTCTGAAGGCTTTTATTTTTACGATGCAGCAGCACCAATTATTGATAAATCAACAATTGACATGGATAAAGTTTATTTAAAATCTCGTTATAACAAGGGAGAAGCGGCTTACTTAAACTGTCCGATGACTGAAGAAGAATTCAATGCGTTTCATGAAGCACTAGTCAATGCAGAAGTGGTTCCTTTACGCACGTTTGAAAAAGAGAAGTTTTTCGAAGGCTGTATGCCCATCGAAGTAATGGCGCAACGTGGCATTAAAACCATGTTGTTTGGCCCAATGAAACCTGTCGGACTAGAAGACCCTAAAACAGGTAAACGCCCTTATGCTGTAATTCAATTACGTCAAGACAATGCTGCAGCTTCTTTATACAATATTGTTGGTTTCCAAACGCATTTAAAATGGGGCGAACAAAAACGAGTATTCCGTATGATTCCGGGATTAGAAAATGCTGAATTTGTTCGCTATGGCGTCATGCATCGTAATAGTTTTATGAATTCTCCAGAGTTGCTAAAACCAACCTACCAATCAAAAAAACGTGACGACCTGTTTTTTGCTGGACAAATGACTGGTGTTGAAGGATATGTTGAAAGCGCGGCAAGTGGTTTACTCGCAGGTATTAACGCAGCTCGTCTTGCCAAAGGGGAAGAGCCGATTGAATTCCCTCGCGAAACGACTTTAGGAAGTATGGCTTATTATATTACACATGCAGAAGGCAAACATTTCCAACCAATGAATGCAAACTTTGGGCTTTTCCCAGAGTTACCTGAACGAATTCGTGACAAAAAAGAACGCTATGAAGCAATTGCTAATCGGGCCTTAGATGTCCAAGCTCAAGTTATCCAATCTTTAGACTAAATTAGAAAAAATATGAGAAAAGACCGAGCATCATTGCTAAGAAATGCGATGATACTCAGTCCTTTGATTTTTAGAAAAAAATAACAAAAGCTAAAGAATAGTTAAAATTGTGAACATATTTAGAAATATTGATTAAATTCTGACAACTTAATTGTCTTTTGAAAAAGGTTATGCTAAAGTTACTTTGTAATCGAATGAGGAGGGCTATCACATGGAAGAAAAGAATTGGCCTGAGTTATTTGCTCGTTATCTTATTGTCGAAAGAGGCTATTCAGAAAAAACAAAAAAAGCATATCAAGAAGATATACAACATTTTTTTTTGTTTTTAAAGACTTCAGGTAATGACAATTATTTGACTGTGGAACATTTGGATGTTCGGGCTTATTTGAGCGAATTATACGATCAGGAATATAGCCGCAATTCGATTAGTCGAAAAATTGCCAGTTTGCGTTCTTTTTATCAATTCTTATTAAAAAATGAAGCAATCCAAGAGAATCCTTTTTCCTATGTTCATATGAAAAAGAAACAGTTACGGTTGCCCCGTTTTTTTTATGAAAAAGAAATGGATGCATTATTTGAGAGCGCACAAGGGGAGCAACCGCTTGATTTGAGAAATCAAGCGTTGCTAGAAGTTCTGTATGGGACTGGTATTCGGGTCAGTGAATGTGCGAACTTAACGGTGGACGCAGTTGACTTTCAAGCTTCTGTTTTATTGGTTCACGGAAAAGGAAATAAAGACCGTTATGTGCCTTTTGGTTCATTTGCACAAGACGCCTTAAAGGATTACTTAGAGAATGGCCGCGCGCTATTAATGACAAAATATCAAAAAAAACATCCGTATGTCTTTGTTAATCATCATGGTGAACAAATCACGCCAACAGGGATTGAATATGTCTTAAACCAACTAATTAAAAAAAGTTCATTAAATGCGGAAATTCTTCCCCACATGTTACGCCATACATTTGCGACACACTTATTAAATAATGGCGCCGATATGCGGACAGTTCAAGAATTATTAGGACATGCTAATTTATCAACAACTCAGATATATGCGCATGTGACAAAAGAAAGTTTACAAAAAAATTATCGAACGTTTCATCCTCGTGCATAATGGAGGTAAACGTCTAGGAGGAACAATAATGGTTGAATCACAATTTCACTCTACAACAATTTGTGCAGTCGAAAAAGATGGAAAATTTGCAATGGCTGGTGACGGCCAAGTAACAATGGGCGAATCTGTCGTTATGAAAGGTACGGCCAAAAAAGTGCGCCGTATTTACAATGATGAAGTCGTTGTCGGTTTTGCAGGAAGTGTGGCAGATGCCTTTACATTAGAAGAAAAGTTTGAAGGAAAATTAAATGAATACAACGGAAACTTAACGAGAGCTGCGGTTGAGTTAGCCCAAGAGTGGCGTACACAACAGTCTATGCAAAAATTAGAAGCTATGCTGATTGTGATGAATAAGGAAGAAATGCTCTTAGTTTCAGGAACTGGGGAAGTCATCACACCAGACGATGGTATTTTAGCAATTGGTTAAGGCGGTAATTTTGCTTTGTCCGCTGCAAGAGCCATGAAAAACTTTGGTGATAAAGAAATGCCAGCGAAAGAGATTGCTAAAAATGCCTTAAATATTGCTGCAGATATCTGTGTATTTACGAATCATAATATCATTGTAGAAGAATTATAAGCGAGGGAAAATCCATGAATGAATTAAACAAAACACCAAAAGAAATAGTCAAAGAACTAGATAAATATATTGTTGGACAGCAAGCTGCCAAAAAATCAGTGGCGGTAGCTTTACGTAACCGCTATCGTCGCTTGCAATTAGAAGAAAATATGCAACAAGATATTACGCCTAAAAACTTACTAATGATTGGACCAACAGGTGTTGGTAAAACTGAGATTGCTCGTCGTCTCGCAAAAATTGTCAATGCGCCTTTTGTAAAAGTTGAAGCAACCAAATTTACAGAAGTAGGCTATGTCGGTCGGGATGTCGAATCAATGGTTCGGGATTTAGTAGAAAATGCGATCCAAATTGTTGAAAAACAACAATACAGTCGCGTGTATGCGCAAGCGTTAAAAAAGGCCAATCAACGTTTAGTCAAAGTATTAGTGCCTGGAATTAAAAAAAAACAAAAACAGGCTGGCGGTAATCAATTTGAACAAATGATGAACATGTTTAACATGGCTCAGCAACAGCAAGAAGCACAAGAAGAAGTAACGGAAGATATTCGAACGAATCGCCGAACAATTTTGGAACAGCTGGAAAAAGGTCTATTAGATAATCGTGAAGTAACAATTGAAATTGAAGAACCGAAGAAAACGATGCCAGCTATGAACAATGGCCTAGAACAAATGGGTATCGACTTAAATGAAACGTTAGGCGCTCTGTCACCAAAGAAAAAAATCGAACGTACTGTAACGGTGAAAGAAGCACAAGAATTATTAGTGAAAGAAGAATCAGCAAAAATTGTCAATGACGCTGATATCCATAGTGAAGCTATTCGTTTAGCTGAATCAAGCGGAATTATTTTTATCGATGAGATTGATAAAATCACCTCCAAAAGTCAACAAAATTCGGGCGAAGTCTCTCGTGAAGGAGTACAAAGAGACATTTTGCCGATTGTTGAAGGCTCTCAAGTTAACACGAAGTATGGTCCTTTACAAACAGATCACATTTTATTTATCGCTTCAGGTGCTTTCCACTTGTCAAAACCAAGTGACTTGATTCCAGAATTACAAGGCCGCTTCCCAATTCGAGTTGAATTAGATGATTTAACGGCGGATGACTTCGTAAGTATCTTAACTGAGCCAAACAATGCTTTAATTAAACAATATGTAGCATTAATTGGCACAGAAAATGTTTCAGTCATCTTTACCAAAGAAGCAATTGAACGGTTAGCACACATCGCTTATGATGTAAACCGTGATACAGATAATATCGGGGCGCGTCGTTTACACACAATTTTAGAACGTTTATTAGAAGATTTATTATATGAAGCACCAGATATGCAAATGGGTGAAATTACGATTACCGAAGCATATGTCAATGAAAAATTGAATGACATTGTTCAAAATGAAGATTTAAGTCGTTACATCTTATAAAAAAGGCTGGAGGAGAAAAGATGGCTACATTATTAGAAAAAACACGTCAAGTGAACGAGCTTTTGCAAAAAAATAATCTGTTTGACGTACAAGCAGAACTTCCGTACAACAAAATGGCAATGATTTTAGGGGATATTTTAGAAAGTAATGCGTATATTATTAGCAGTTCAGGGGATTTGTTGGGGTATACTGAAAAATTAGATGTTAATAATGCCCGTATCAAAAATATGTTTAAAGAGAAAAAATTTCCTCAAGGATACACCGAGGCCGTGGATATGCTCAAAGTAACCGAAGCCAATATTCCAATAGACAGTGATTTAACTGCATTTCCTTTTGAATCACGAGAGCTGTATCCGTTTGGGTTAACCACTATTGTGCCTTTGTACGGTGCTGGCAAACGCTTGGGTACGATTATTTTAGCGCGTGTTGAAAAATCCTTTAACGAGGATGATTTAGTGTTAGCTGAATATAGTGCGACCGTTGTCGGCATGCAAATTTTGTATCATCAATCCAGAACAATTGAAGCAGAAGTTCGCAGTGCGACTGCCGTGCAAATGGCCATCAACACTCTTTCCTATAGTGAATTAAAAGCCGTCCATGCTATTTTTGAAGCCTTAGATGGCGAAGAAGGTCGTTTAACTGCTTCAAGTATTGCAGACGAAATAGGCATTACTCGTTCCGTAATTGTGAATGCCTTAAGAAAATTAGAATCAGCTGGAATTATTGAATCACGTTCTCTTGGTATGAAAGGGACTTATTTAAAAGTATTAAATCAACAATTTATTAAAGAGTTGGAAAAATAAGCAATTGCTCGTATCAACTAGGAGGACAATGCAATGACTGTACAAATTGAAAATGAATTTCTAATCGCAACATTTGCTGAAGAAGGAGCAGAATTAGTAAGTTTACAATCAAAAGAAACCGGCATTGAATATATTTGGCAAGGAAATCCTGAATTTTGGGCCCGCCATGCGCCCGTACTTTTTCCGATTGTCGGTCGTCTAAAAGAAGATACGTATATGTACCAAAATCAAGCGTATCATTTAACTCAACATGGTTTTGCTCGTGATCAAGTATTTGATGTGATTGAAAAAGGTGGAGAAGAAGTTTCTTTTTCGCTAAAATCAACAAAAGAAACCAAGAAGAAGTATCCTTTTGATTTTGAACTAGTGATTACTTATACATTAGAACACCAAGAATTGACTGTAAACTACCAAGTAGAAAATACAGGGAAAGAAGAGATGTATTTTGGGATTGGTGGTCATCCAGCCTTTAATGTACCTTTAGAATCTTCACTAACGTTTGAAGATTATTATCTAAGTTTTTCACCTAAAAAATCACGGACACAAATTCCCTTAGCAGGCCCGTTTATTGATTTAGCGAATAAAACGCTAGCCCAAACGAATACCAGCTTTGACTTAACGCATCAATTATTTGAAAATGATGCAATGATTTTTGAAACAAAAGGTCAAACAGCAATTACGATTGCCACAGACGAAAGTGACCATCAAGTCACTTTGAGTTATCCTGAAATGCCTTTTGTGGGGATTTGGTCACCGACACCGAAAGAAGCGCCTTTTGTCTGTATCGAACCTTGGTGCGGGATTGCTGATGCTGTCGACGCAACTGGCCAACTCGCTGAAAAATTTGGCATCAATAAGTTACCAGCTAACGAACTATTTAAAACACAGTATATGATTAGTGTAAAATAAAGAAAAAGGCTGTGAACATTATTTGTTCACAGCCTTTTTCTTTATTTTTTTGCACGTAAGCCAAAAGAAAGGCGACTTTCTGTTCCATTTTTAATTCGCTGAATGTTTTCACGATGACGGACAAAGATAAAAGTAGTCAAAGCAATCGCAATCACGGTTAATAACCAGTTAAATGTTGGTAAAATAGCTGGGACAGTGAAAGGCAAAATAATAGTAGAAAGTGTAATTAGTACAGCGCTAATCATACTTGTTAAACTCACCATACTGGTTAGATACAGACAAATCACAAAAATAAGAGCAGAATAAATAAAAAATGTGGGGCTGTATGCTAATAACATGCCAGCGCTAGTGGCTACGGCTTTACCACCTTTGAAATTGGCAAAAATAGGGAAGGTATGCCCTAAAATAGCTGCAACCCCAAAGAAGAGTGGGTTCACGCCTTGTAAACCAAACAAATAGGGTAATGAAGTGGCTAACGTTCCTTTCAAGATATCCATTAATAATACCGTGATTCCGGCAGGTTTCCCTAAGACACGAAATGTATTGGTTGTTCCTGTATTCCCACTCCCAAATTGGCGTATATCTTTTTTAAAGAAAAGTTTGCCAATCCAAACACCTGAGGGAATCGAACCTAATAAATAGGCAACAAGTAACAAAATGACGATTTTCATCAAGTTAACCTCTTTCTTATTCAAACTAGGATTTATTTTATCATGAATAGAAAAACGGAACAACGTCTAATAACTAAAACAAGAAAAGTTTTTCTTTTGCTTGAGGAAGCGTTGACAAATGGTTGATAACCGTTATAATAAATGTGTGTCATTAGACAAAGACGTCTAATCACTGGTTTGAAAATTAGTTATCAACGAAGATACAATATATATGTACTTATGAAGTGTCAGGGAAAGAGGTGTGAATCCTCTACAGACCTACCTACTGTATGGTGGATGAAACCAATAAGACCACAGATTATTCTGGAAGGATTGGGAGTAAGAAGAAGCTAAGTCAGGATACCGGCTTGATAAGTCTAATCATTCTTTTGTAGGAAAAAGAAGGGGCTTTGAAGATAACTGGCTGAGTATATCATTAGCATAGTTAAGTGACTGCTTTTTTTCTATTGGAGAAAAAAGTGGTTTTTTTGTATTGTTTTGACGTTGAGACAAAGGAGGTTCATTTCAGAAAATTTTCCCCAAAATAAAATAGACGAATGCGAGGATGAAAAAATGAAAAAATTTACTTTAACAATGATGACTTTAGGCTTAGTAGCAACACTTGGCTTAGCAGGGTGTGGCAAACAGGAAAAGAAAGCAACTACCTCTTCTGAAAAAACAGAAGTAACGTTACCAACCAAAGACCGTAGCGGCAAAGAAATTACTTTACCCAAAGAAGCAACCAAAATTATTTCCCTAGTGCCATCAACAACAGAAGTGATTGAAGACTTAGGTAAAACCGACCAATTAATCGCAGTTGATACTCAAAGTAGCACAATGATGACTGATTTAAAAAAATTACCACAAATGGATATGATGGCTGTCGATGCAGAAAAATTGATTGCCTTGAAACCACAAATTGTTTATGTGAATGACATCAATTTAGCTAGCTCAGAAAGTGTTTGGAAACAAGTGGAAGATGCTGGAATTACAGTCGTTAATATCCCCACTAGTACAAGCATCAAAGCAATCAAAGAAGACGTCCAATTCATCGCGGATAGCTTATCTGAACATGAAAAAGGACAAAAGTTAATCAAAACAATGGATCAAGAAATCGACGAAGTAGCCAAAATTGGGAAAACTATTAAAAAACCAAAAACTGTTTTGTTTGAAGTGGCTGCCTTACCAGACATTTATAGTTTTGGTAATGGGACATTTTTAAATGAAATGATTGAAACAATTGGGGCAAAAAATGTTTTGGCAAATGAAAAAGGCTGGTTACCAGTGACAGAAGAAGCGGCCATTGCTGCAAAACCAGAAGTCATTTTAACCAATGTTAACTATATGAAAGATCCCGCCAAAGAAATTTTAGCTCGTAAAAACTGGGAAAACGTTCCTGCAGTTCAAAACAAAGAAGTTTTCGAAATCGATAACATGTCTAGCTCTTTACCAAATAACCACATTACCAAAGCATTAAAACAAATGGCAAAAGCTGTTTATCCAGAGGAATACAAGGATTTAAAAGATGAGTAAAAAAACGTGTCTCATACTGATGCTCTTGATCAGTATGAGCATGCTCTTTTTGGGTATTAAAATTGGAAGTGTTCAGATTTCGTTAACGGATTTGCTTCAAATTTTAGTGAAAAAGACGGTTTCAGAAGACGGGATTTTAGAGGGAATCATCTGGAATGTTCGGTTACCGCGTGTCGTGATGGCCTATCTCGTGGGCGCAGGCTTAGCAGTAAGTGGCACGGTGATGCAATCGCTCTTAGGTAATCCTTTAGCTTCTTCGTATACTTTGGGCGTATCAGCGGGAGCATCCTTAGGCGCTGCGTTAATCATGGTAACTGGAGTAACTGCTTCGATCTTAGGGGCGTTTTTATTGCCTTTAACTGGTTTTATCTTTGGCTTAGCAACGGTCTTTTTAGTTTTGTTATTTACGCAAACAATGGATAGTCAAATGTCTAATCAAACAGTTGTTTTAGTGGGGATGATTATGACCTTGTTTGTCGGTGCTATTTTGACGTTGATTACAGCACTTTTCCAAGATTATTTGAAACAATTAGTCTTTTGGCAAATGGGTAGTTTTTCTGGCAGTAATTGGCAAAAAATTGCTATTTATTGTCCAATCTTGCTTGTCAGCAGTTTGTTTCTTTGGTTTGATGCCAACGCATTGGATGTTCTTGGCTTAGGAGAAGAACATGCGATGTTAGCGGGAGTAGAAGTCAAAACAGCAAAACTACGCATTATTCTTTTGGCTAGTTTACTAGCAGGAAGTGCGGTTTCATTTGTCGGTGTGATTGGTTTTGTTGATTTAATAGCACCACATATTGTCCGTCGCTATTTAGGGGCGACTCATCGGTGGCTGATTCCCGGTTCAGCAATCTTAGGTGGGACCATCATGGTAATAGGGGACACAATTGCCCGCACGATTTTATCACCAAGAGAAATTCCCATCGGGGCCGTAACAGCCTTGATTGGAGCGCCATTCTTCTTGTATATTTACTTTAAAAAAAGGGGCGTTGCTGCATGATTGAATTAAAAAAAACAGCTGTAACGCTCCAACAAACCCCCATTTTAAAAGATATTTCCCTCGTTTTTCCGACAGGTAGTAAAACTTGTATTTTAGGTCCAAATGGTTGCGGTAAAACGACACTTTTAAAAACGATTGCCGGACTTGTCCCTTATAGTGGTTCTGTTTTAATTGATGGTCAAGAAGTTCATGGACAAAAGCGGAAGGAATTGGCAACGAAAGTAGCGATGATGAGTCAATTCACGACAGTTGCTTTTGATTATACGGTTTACGAAACAGTTTTGATGGGGGCGTATCGACAACAAGCACAACGTTTTTTACCTATTGTTTCTAAACAAGAAAAAGAACGAGTCCTTTATTATTTAGAACGCACGGGTTTATTGCCTTTAAAAGATAAAGTTGTCAATCAGCTTTCAGGAGGACAACAACAACGAGTATTTTTGGCTAAATTATTTGTACAAGATCCAGAAATTATTTTATTGGATGAACCCAATAATCATTTGGATATTCGGTATCAACAAGAATTGATTCAGCAGTTAAATGAGTGGAGTGCGCAAGAAGGGAAAACGTTAA
>OKGO01000317.1_pt1 | contig 10192 bp, 10 predicted proteins | sample 1613211 | NCBI WGS metagenome assembly OKGO01 (sample SAMN04436845, study PRJEB24849) | human gut metagenome | biome: human gut; feature: NICU; material: stool | host: Homo sapiens | place: USA: Saint Louis, MO | collected 2011-09-16 | reverse complement strand
AAATATATTATCTCGGTAAACAAAGAGTTTCTTGAAAACTATATTGAAAGCGATGAAATAAAGAAAGTTTTTGAAACAAGTGAAGAATATACAGTCCAATCGTATCAAGAATTTAAGGAAGCATATGATCAAGCAATAGTGATTTTGAAAGATGATCAGGCAACACAAAAACAAGTTGATGATAGTTATGAAAAATTACAAACTATGTATCAAGCTTTAGTTAAAAAGACTGAAGAAAAAGTTGATAAGAGTCAGTTAGAAGCACTTTTAGCTATTGCTGATAAGATTACTGAAGATATTTTAAGTAATCTTGATGCTGATTTAGTTAAAGAGTTTAAGACCGCTTTACAAGCAGCACAAGATATTTATACTGGAAATGATGTAACTCAAGCTCAGGTAAATGCTGCTATTACACGGTTAAATGTGGCAATTGAAAATTTAAATATTCGTGATTTCAATAAGATTAAATTACAGGAGCTAGTTGAGCGGACTGAAAAATTATCTGCTAAAGATTATACAAGGGCTTCTTGGGAACGATTAGAAAAAGCTTTATCAGCAGCCAAAATTGTCTTAGCAGATGAAAAGGCGACACTGGCAGCTGTTGATGAAGCCAAAACGGTTTTACAAAATGCACTAGAACAATTAGAGAAAGTTGCGATTAGCGAAGAGTCTTCTCAAGGAGTAAAAACTGGTGATGCGGCTAATTTTGCAGGTATATTTGCATTAATGGTTTCAACTGCGAGTCTGGTTTTATGGATGAAAAGAAGAAAAGAAAATAATTAATAATAATAGAAGGATGTTTTAATATGACATCCTTTTTTGGAAATTTGACATTTTTATGATTATCGTATTCGTTGCATATTCTTACTAAGATTGTATAATATAAGTATAGAAAAAGGAGGCGTTTAAAAATGAGTATACCAATAATTATTGTACTTATAGTAGTGGCGTTAATTGTGATTTACTGCATAGTTGCATATAACACATTAACTAAATTAAAGAACCGGGTTAAAACTAACTGGGCACAAATTGATGTGGTATTAAAAAGGCGGGCTGATTTGATCCCGAACCTTGTTGAAACAGTCAAGGGGTATGCTAGTCACGAAAAGGAAACGTTAGAAAATGCAATAAAAGCAAGAAATACTTATGTGACTGCCAATAGTCCTCAAGATCAGCTTGCAGCTTCTGGTGAATTAAATCAGGCTTTAAGCCGATTAATGATGTTAGGTGAAGCTTATCCGGATTTAAAAGCTAATACTAATTTTATGGAATTACAAAAAGAATTGACAGCTACAGAAGATAAAATTACGTATGCACGACAATTTTATAATGATTCAGTAAATAAATATACCAATCAAACAGAAGTTTTCCCTTCAGTGCTTATTGCAAAAATATTTGGTTTTGGAACTTTTGATTATTTTGAGGTTCAAGAAACAGATAAAGAAGTACCAAAGGTTAAATTTTAAAATGAAACTTAAAAAATTATTTTTAGCACTCTCAATCTTTCTGGTTTCTTTGATGCCGTTACCTGTTTTGGCATCAGGGAATGACCTTCAAGCGGTTAATATGAACATTTATATTAATCAAGATGGTTCAGCAAAAGTTGAGGAAACTTGGAAGATGGATGCGATTGAAGGAACAGAAAACTACAAGGCATTTAATAATCTTTATGGGGCTACGATCAGTGATTTTTCTGTTGTCGATGAAAAAGGAACAAAATATCAATATGTTGATAATTGGGATATTGATGCTAGTCGTCAAGAGAAGAAAAATAAATGTGGGATCATTGAAAAGAGTGATGGTTATGAGTTATGTTATGGGATAGGTGATTATGGTCAACACACATATACGATGACTTATACGATTACTCCATTTGTTAATCAATATAGTGATGCTCAGGGGTTTAATTGGCAATTACTTAATCAGGAAATGAATCCTAAACCAGCTGAATTTGAAGCAACGATTAGTTCTGATTACAAGTTTTATGATCAAGATAGTGATATTTGGGGCTTTGGCTATGAAGGACAAGTTATTTTTGATGATCATGGAGCGATAATTATATCGAATCGTGATTTAAACAATAATCGTCGAGGCGATATTAATTATGTTAATATTTTAGTTAGAGTACCCGATGGAACTTTTAGCAATGTAATAACCAAAAATGAATCATTTGAAGCTGTTTTAGAAGATGCACGTGATGGCTCAAGTTATCAAGAAGATTCTAGTGATGGTTCAATATTTATGTTTATTGGTATTAGTGTTGCGGTACTTGCTGGGATAATTGCAGTAATTGTTGGAATTGTATCTAAAGCAAACAAAAATAAACAATTATATTTTAGTGATGGTAACAATGAAATTCCGACAATGGAACATGTTAATCCGTTCCGTGATATTCCTTGTCATAAAGATATCTACTATTTTTATTACGTTGCAACAAAAGCAGGGATTATCCAGCAAGATGATCGTTCAGGTATCTTGTGTGCTATGTTGTTAAAATGGATCAGAGATGGCTATGTGAATTTTACCATGGAACCGGGCACTGGCTGGTTTAAAAAAGATAAATATGAAATTGATTTCAGTGGTGAGATTCCAACAGAAAATATTTTAGAAGAAAAGATGTTAGGTTATTTTCGGGAAGCAAGTGGTGATAATCAAATCTTAGAGAATAAAGAATTTGAACGTTGGTGTAAACGGAATTATGAAGAAATCGAAGATTGGTTTAATGATTTGATTGAATTTGAAGAAAAAGAATTAAAAGAAAAAGGCTTAATGAAAAAGCAAACAACTTATAAAAAGTTCTTAGGAATAGATATTGCAAATGAAAAAGTAGTTTATGAACCATCATTTAGAGATGATATCATTTATACTAAAGGATTAAAACGCTTTTTATTAGACTTTAGTAGTATTGAAGAAAAAGAAGTAATTGAAGTAAAACTCTGGGAAGAATATTTAATGTTTGCTTCAATTCTTGGTATTGCTGACGAGGTAGAAAAACAAATTGGTAAACTCTGCCCAGAATTTAATCAATATTCAAATATTGATTACACTTATACGATGTTAGCAACGAGAACATTTATGTACGGTGGTGTTCGTAGTGCAGCTAATGCATATAGTGCAGCTCATAGTTCATCGTATAGCGGTGGCGGTGGTTTTAGTTCCTTTGGCGGAGGCGGAGGTGGTTTCTCCGGAGGCGGCGGAGGCGGAAGCCGATAAAATAAAGAAAACCTGGAAGAATGAAATGAACCTCCTAAGTTGTTGCTTCAACTTAGGAGGTTCGCTTCAAAACTCCAGGTTATTTTATTGTTGTGCTTCTAATTCAGCGATTTTATCAGCAAATTGAGGTAAGTGTTTTTTATGAGCAATCAACATTTCATCTAATAATGTTTTAGCAATTTGACCACTTGGAACTAATGGATTAATTGTAAATGCATGTAATGCTTTACCATAATCACCAGTAACGGCGGCTTCAATTGTAGTTTCTTCCATTGCTTTCATAATTTGAACCATTCCCCGAGCTGCAGGTTTTAATGTTCCCCAAGAAATTGGCATTGGCCCTGCTGCTGTAATGATAGCAGATACTTCAGCTACACTATCACATGGAAGATCAGTTAATGCCCCTTTGTTTTGTGTTGATACGACCATAGTTGTACGTTTATCATTATAGATTGAGTTGATTAATTCACAAGCAGCATCACTATAATAAGTACCACCACGTTTTGTCAATTGTTCTGGTTTATAATCTAAATTAGGATCTTTATATAATTCAAATAATTCAGCTTCTGTTCTTTTTACAACTTCAGCACGAGTACCATTTTCTTTGAAGTCGGCAATTTCATCTTCAAGCATATCATCAGTGATATAGTAGTAACGGTGATACATACATGGCAGATATCCTAAATCTTGGATTTGTTCTGCAACAAATGAAATATTTTTAATATTTGCTACTCCGGCATCAGCGGCACGTTTAGCGGCTTTTTCCTCTTCTTCCTTTGCACGTGTAGCATTAGCCCCAAATTTTCTTAAACCATCGTTTTCAACATATAGTTTTTGAATTGCTTTATCAGTTAATTCAGTTCCATCAACATCCCATACTCGATGCCAGTGAAAATGGTTTAATCCAGCGAATTTAAAGAATAATTCTTCTTCGTTTTTATCTAAAGCTTTCCCAACCATTTTACGGCAAGAGATAGGTACATTACATAAACCAACAACTTTATCCCATTTACCATATTTGATAACAGCTTCAGTAACCATTCCACTAGGATTAGTAAAGTTTACTAGCCAGGCATTTGGACATAGTCTTTTCATATCTTCAACAATTTCTAAGATAACAGGAACAGTTCTAAATGCTTTAAACATTCCTCCGGCACCATTTGTTTCTTGCCCAATAATCCCATGACTTAAGGGAATTCTTTCGTCTTTAATTCTTGCATCCAATAAGCCAACTCTAAATTGAGTAGTAACGAAATCAGCGTCTTTTAAAGCTTCTTCACGATCTAATGTTAAATGAATCGTCATAGGAACACCCGCAGCTTTTACCATTCTTTGTGCCATTGCTCCAACGATTTCTAATTTTTCTTTACCTTCTTCAATATCAACTAACCACAGTTCTTTGATAGGTAGTTCATCATATCTTTTAATAAATCCTTCAACTAATTCTGGAGTATATGAACTCCCGCCACCGATGGTAGCAATTTTTACAGATCTTTTTGCCATTTGTAAATCTCCTTTGTTTTTTGTTACAAGGCTATTATAACGGCAAAAGAAAAGAAAGTGGTCTTTTTTCAGGCGATGAAAACCGCTTTCATTTTATGAAAATAATATAATAAGTTATCGTGCTTATGGTAATAATTAATATATTATTTTAATAACAGGTTGTATGGATTGATAGTTCCGGGAATTACTTGTAAATAATCATTATTTAATAATTCATTGATTACATTGCATAATATATTAATATCGGTTTCTTCACCAGTACATTCAAGATAGAGACTTTGACTGCCACAAGCATCACGTAATTTGAGGATGTAGTCAAATTGGCGTTCTTTTAATAAATTATTGATGTCTTGGACTTGGAAAATTGAAATTGTTTTCATGTTTTTAACTCCTTTTGTTAAAATAATGTTATAATTTCATTATATAAAAGTCAAGGAGGATATATAATGGCTGCAACTGAAAAAGAAAAAGCAACCAAGCTGGCTCATGAGTTAGTCGCATACATAGAGAGTGAACAAAGTGATTTGAAGGCTAGTGATAATGAATTTGATGCTTTATGGCAAAGCATTTATGATGTTTGTATGCTAGTTCACTTTAACATTTTAGATGAACTCTTGAGTGAAGAGGAATATTTAGAAGGAGTTACTTGGCTAAAAGACTATCAACATCTCACTAAAGATTACCAAGATAAAGAATTGGAATTATGAAAGGATAAAGAATAATGAAAAATTATTTAATTGTTACCGATACAACAAGTGCGATGAACGGGGTTCAAGCGAAAGAATCTGGAATTGAGTTAGTCTCACTAAGTGTACTGATTGACGGGATCGAGTACAAAGACCAAATTGATATTTCAACGGAAGAATTATATAAAAAACTGGAAGCTGGATGTATCCCTACGACATCACAGCCAAATACTGGATATTTACATGAATTAATGGCGAATTGGAAAGCTAAAAATTATGAAGCTATTATCATTATCACCTGCAGTAGTGATTTAAGTGGAACTTGGAGTGGATTTAATCTTGTGAAAAATCAGTTAGAAATGAATAATATGTATATTTATGATAGCCGCCAAGTTGGTGCACCTGTCATGGATATGGCATTAGCGGCTAAACAGATGGCTGATAATGATCATGATGTAAATGAAATTTTTGAAATGTTAGAAATGAAAACTAAAAATAGTTTTTCTTTTTTAGCCCCATTTGATTTTAAGCAATTGGCGCGCTCGGGACGGTTATCGCCGGTAGCTGCTAAAATGGCATCAATATTGAAAGTAAAAGCTTTACTTTATTTGAAGGAAGATGGTAGTTGTGTCGATAAATATGCGATGAGTAGGACAGAATCAAAAATTGTTAAAACTGTAATTGACAAATTTAAAAATGCTGGTGTTAATGCTAAGGATTATACATTATACATCTCTCATGCTGATAATGAAGAATCAGCGCTGAAAGCAAAACGATTATTACAAGATATTTTTGATAATATTGAGGTTATCGTAAACAAGTTACCAGCTGTATTGACTTGTCATGGCGGGATGAAATGTATATCTGTGCATTATATACATAAGATGTAATAGGTGAGAAAATGAAAGTTGTTGATATGCATTGTGATACCATCTTGCGGCTTTATGATGAAGGTGGCTGTTTATCAAAAAATGATTTTAATATTGATTTAAAGAAAATGGTTAAAGGTGATTATTTGTTGCAAAACTTTGCGATGTTTGTAAACTTAAGTGATCATCTTGATCCGCTAACAAAGGCACAGCGATTAATTGATCTATATTATACAGAACTAGAAAAAAGTCCTGAGCTGATTAAACCAGTATATAGTTATGAAGATATTCTTAATAATCAAAAAAATGGTCTAATGTCAGCGATGCTTACATTGGAAGAAGGGGCAGTTGTAAATAATGATCTTGCAATCTTACGTAATTATTATCGTCTAGGCGTTAGGATGATTACTTTAACTTGGAATCATCCTAACGGAATAGGTTATCCTAATTTGATTAGTACTAAGGAATTTAAAGATTTATATCATTTAAATACAGAAGATGGATTAACTGATTTTGGGATTGCTTATGTCAAGGAAATGGAGCGGTTGGGAATCATTATCGATGTTTCGCATTTGAGTGATGCGGGATTTTATGATGTATTAAAATATACGACAAAACCGTTTGTTGCATCACATAGTAATGCTCGTAGCGTTTGCGGAGTTGCTCGAAATATGTCTGATGATATGATCAAACAGTTAGCGAAACGTAATGGCGTCATGGGAATTAATTTTTGCGGAGATTTCTTAAAACCATCGAGTCATGGCGGGATGCGTTCATGTATTGAAGATATGGTTAAACATATTTTATATATTAAGGAACTGGTGGGGATAGATTATGTTGGCTTAGGTAGTGATTTTGATGGTATTGATCAAAACCTTGAATTAGCTGATGCTTCGATGATGCCCCAATTAGCTGCTGCACTGCAGGAAGCTGGCTTTAGTGAAATTGAAATTGAGAAAGTTTTTTATAAGAACGTTTTACGTGTTTATTGTCAAATTTTATAGAAACAGAAAAACGACAAGTGGGGAAATCACTTGTCGCTTTTATTATTAGTTATCAGGGAAAGGATACTAATAATACATGATATCAGGGAAGGATATCTTTATATATTGTTTGTAGTCATTATATTGAAGGGAAAATCGAATATTTCTTTTGACTACATTGTTAGTATATAACTAAACAATGGTGAAAATGTATATAGAATATCTTAAAATATGTGATAATTATTCGTTCGGATAGATATCGAGCTATTTTAAAATGGCGAAATATAGTGTATAATACACATAAGTGGAGGAATGAGGATGAAAAGCTTATTTTATCGTTTAATTATCTTTTTAGATACAGCTAGTGAAGCTGATACAAATTATAATATTGCCTGGTATATGGCTCATAATTTTTCGAAAGTGGCCAAAATGGGAATTAGTCAGCTTGCTAAAGAATGTTATGTATCCCCGGCAACGATTTCACGTTTTTGTCGTGCTTTAGGATATGAAAATTATGCTCATTTAAAACAAGAATGTTCTTCATTTGCTTCAGATAGCAAAAAGTTTAATAATTTAATTAATGTTCCTTTGGACATGATGAAAGATAAACCTCAAGAATGTACTAAATATTATAGTGATCAAGTATGTGATGCTATTTCAAAATTGTCACAGCGGTTAGACTGGAATGTGATTGATAAAGTTCTACAGGCTATTCATGATAGTGATTCAGTAGCTTTTTTTGGAACTCAGTTTTCTCATTCTGCAGCGTTGCATTTTCAAACTGATTTACTAATGCTGGAAAAGTTTACAATGGCATATATGGAAACAGAACGTCAGATTGATTGTGCGCGTTTGATGGATGAAAATAGTGTTGCAATTATTGTGACAGTAAATGGATTTTATGCACGGAGTAATTCGAAAGTTTTACAGTATTTAAAGAAATCAAAATGTAAGGTTGTTTTAATGACAAATAATCCAGGGATAGATATTGGAATAAACGTTAATTATACGATTGTATTAGGTGATAGCGAACAGCGAAAGATTGGTAAACATACGTTATTAACAGCAGTTGAATTGATGTCACTGCGATATTATTCTTTATATTATCCAGGAATTCAGGAAAAAATTATCTAAAAAGGTTTTAACCTTTTTTTATGGAAGGAAAAAGTTATGCGTGAGATTAAATGTGAAGATATTACAAAAACAGTAAAACAACTATGTATGGAAGCAGCTTGTAATTTACCCAGTGATGTGTTTAAGGCACTTAAAGATAAGACAGATACAGAACCATATCCCTTAGCTAAAAAGACTTTGGAAGTATTGATTGATAATGCTGATTTAGCTAAAGATAATATGATGCCGATTTGTCAAGATACTGGTATGGCTTTTGTGTATATTACAATTGGACAAGAAGTTCATGTGGATGGTGATTTAAAAGCTGCTATTAATGAAGGAGTGCGTCAAGGGTACGAGGAAGGTTATCTTCGTAAATCAGTAGTTGATGATCCATTATTTGAACGGATCAATACTAAAGATAATACCCCAGCAATTATTTATTTTGATCTTGTTTGTGGTGATGAATTTAAAATTGTTGTAGCTCCAAAAGGATTTGGGTCTGAAAACATGTCACAAATTAAAATGTTAAAACCAAGTGATGGATTGCAGGGAGTTAAAAATTTTGTAATGAAAGTGGTTAATGACGCTGGACCTAATGCTTGCCCGCCGATGGTGATTGGTGTAGGGATCGGAGGGTCATTTGACAAAGTTACGATGTTGTCAAAACAAGCAATGATGCGTGAAATTGGAACCCATCACGAAGATAGCCGATATGCTGCTTTAGAAACTGAATTATTAGAGATGATCAATGCTACAGGAATTGGACCAGCTGGTTATGGTGGAAAAACTACGGCTCTATCATTGAATATTGAGACTCATCCTACTCATATTGCTGGAATGCCTGTTGCAGTAAGTATTTGCTGCCATGTAGCGCGTCATAAGGAGGCTTCATTATGATTAAATTGACAACACCGCTTACCGTTGAAAAAATAAAACAATTACATGCTGGTGATGAAGTGTTACTAAGCGGAACTATCTATACGGGTCGTGATGCGGCTCATAAACGTTTGATGGCTTTGATTGAAGAAGGAAAGGAATTACCTTTTCATTTAGAGGATCAAGTAATTTTTTATGTGGGACCAACGCCAAGTAAACCTGGTAAAGTATTTGGGAGTGGAGGACCTACAACGTCTGGGAGAATGGATGCTTTTGCATCAACAATGATCAAGTTAGGATTACGTTCGATGATTGGTAAGGGATATCGTCAGCAGGCAGTTAAAGATGCAATCATTAAATATCATGGAGTGTATTTTGGTGCTATCGGTGGAGCCGGAGCGATGATGTCTAATTGCATTAAAGAATGTACAGTAATTGCTTTTGATGATCTTGGACCTGAAGCGATTCGACGTTTAGAAGTTGAGGATATGCCATTAGTAGTAGTGATTGATAGTAATGGTAACGATCAATATGAATTAGGGCGTAACGATTATTTAAGTACATGTAAATAAAGAGAAAGTATTAAAGAGGTAATATAATAATGTTTAAAAAGAAAAGAGATTATGGATATTACAGCAGTTATGGAACAAGTAGTCGAAGTCGCCTTAAGGTTGGACGCGTTGCTCTTGTTGGGGCTGTTGGGGTTGTCTTAGTTATTGGAATTGTTGTTGTGTTAAATTTGACACGGATTAAATTATTAATCAAGGGCTATTCATTTTCACAAGCAAGTGAAATTTTGTCATTAACAAAAGAACAAGAAAATGAAATTTTATCCAATGATAAACTTGATCATATTACTAATAGGATAGCAAATTCTAAAAAAGTTTCTTTATATGATGAATACGAAAAATATCTAGGCATGAATAAAAAGATAGAATATGCTGAT
>OKGO01000316.1_pt1 | contig 10247 bp, 5 predicted proteins | sample 1613211 | NCBI WGS metagenome assembly OKGO01 (sample SAMN04436845, study PRJEB24849) | human gut metagenome | biome: human gut; feature: NICU; material: stool | host: Homo sapiens | place: USA: Saint Louis, MO | collected 2011-09-16 | reverse complement strand
GGCCGGAAGTAGAAGGCTAGCCCAAGGAAACTATAAACAATCGGCATCCAATGAGGCTCTAATAAAATATCTTCCATAAATGAATGAATCCAGATTAAAAGGAAGCCTAAAAGTAAACTAACTTGCAAACGATCCAATGTTTTTTTGCGGAAACCAATCAATAAAATCATACTGACTAAAAAACCAAATAAAATCAGATAGCCGATGACACCAAAATTACTTAACGTAAATAGAAAAGCATTATGTGTCCCCAGCGGTTTCCATGAGGCCACAAAAGGCTCCATACCGACTTTAATATGTTGAGGATCAGATAACCATTTAGCAAAAAACTCATGCCAAATTCGTTCTCTTCCTGTAAATAAATCAACAGTATCCGATTCCGCACATAAGTAAAATAACAATGGTCCCAATGCAGCTACTCCGACAAAACCAAACAGCCAAACTTTCGAACGTTGCAAGAAACGTTTTGGTAAAAGATTATCCACCAGAATAAAACCAACTAAAATGGCAAAAGAGGTTTTTGATTGACTGACCCATGTACCTAAAACACCACCAATGTATACAGGTAAAAGCAGCAGGTTAAAAACCTTATTTCTATATGCTTTGATCAAACTACTGGCCATCATTGTTGAAAACATCAACGTTGCACCAATCGTATTGGTATTAATCCAAATACTTTCTAGTTTATTTGATTCTTTAAAAATTTCGTCTGCTGGAATCAACTGAGGCAACTCCACGGACATCCGATACAAAGTCGCACTCAAAGCAACTAAAGAGACAATTAATAAAAGCGTTTGATCCAAACGATCAAAGACACACACTTTAAAACAAAGAACCAACAAAATAATTAAAGGAATCATTGTATCTGTTTGCATCGTGCTATGACGGATTGATTCCGTAAAGTGAAACAAGAGCCAGGTGGCTAGCGCCAACGCTACGGTCAGCCAGTCAATAAATTTTAATTTCGTACAATTTAATAGCAGTACAAGTATTACTGCTATTAATAATAAAATTGAACTATTGGCATACATATATTTTGTGACTGGCGCATCAATTCCTACGACCCACATCGTATACGAGCCGATCATTGTAACTAATAAAATAAGTCGACCGATTCTATTCAATACTTTTCCCATATTCAAACCTCATTCCATGAATGAATCACTAGTCGTTTATTCGATAAATATATGCCCCGTTCTGATCAGGTCCATATAATTTTTCAAAATGAATCGTTGGTGTGTCTAACGGTTCTAATGGTTTATAAACGACCGCATATTTAATCCCATATTCTTTTAATTTTTCTGGAGATAAACGAGCAATAATCGCATCTTTTTGCATCAACTCTAAAACAGGGGTCTGATTTCCTACTTCAACATTGATGTGCGCATAGCGATTATAAATAAATGTGTCTTTTCCTTTTGGATCTAATGGTTTCCAAGCCTCTAAGTCAGGCGTAAAAGCAACACCGTTAAATGTATGCAAACCTAACATTGGCAAATAGCCATACATCAAGCGTTCGCCCACCCACAATTGGTTGGGGTCTTTTTTGTTAATTTCTTCCACTTCTACCGCTAATTTTTTACCATAGACAGCAGAAACGCCTCGAGAAATTGGATTAACAAAGGCACCAGAAACCATAATGATTCCTAATAAGACAAGGACAAATAACGTGCGCCAACGTTTAAATAAAGCAACAATTAAAACGGTAGCGACAACTAAGACACCAATGATGTCCATTCGTGTAACGTATAACCGTAAATTGCCCGTATATAAAACAAAGAAATACAGAACAACATTTAATCCTAGCGCCCCTAACCAGGCCATCATTGGAATTTTTGCTTGGCGATTCCATAAATAATCGATGAACCATAAACTTAACAACACAGCGGCAAACCCGAAGGATAACATCGCCCGTTGTTCTGGCACATAAGACCACAATGTCAACTTAGCAAAAATTGTTGGAAATTGAACGCTCATCCAAACTAAGTTAAATAAACAATACACGAATAAGACAAAACCGTAAATGTTTTCTTTGATTTTTTTATAAAAAATAAATGGTGAGAGCGGCTAAATAACAAAAAATAATTGATAAAAACTACTGATTTCCGAATTATTTGAATATGGAACATCTTGAAACGGAATATTCCAATTTGTTAAAAATAACAAAATATCGCGTTTAGGCATATCGCCACCTAAACTTACCCGTTTTCCTGGATAAGCGGTATCCATTACTGCTTTTAAGGAATCCAATGAGCCATATAACGATCCGCCAACAATAATCGCCGTCATCAAGAGTGCCCCACCTATCAGGACCCCATCCCACTTATCCAACTTAATTTTTTTACGAAATTCTAAAAAGAATAAAATTAAAAATAATAAAATCAAATAACCAAGTGGTACTTGTAACGCAGGATAAATAACTAAAACAAATCCTGAGGCCATAATAACAGCCGTTATCGCACAAATGACACCAACTGGCGAGACAAACCACCATTGAAGGGCCGAAGAAAACGGAATCCAAACACTTGCTAACAAAGCTAAATATTTATTCCGCCGTGTGACGATCAAACCAATTTCAAAAGAAAATAAAATTAAGCCAATTAATTTAAGATTCCAATACCACGATAAGCCATATTCTTTGCCTAATAGTACATAGCCCCACGTAAAAGGTTTCGCTAACGTGGCCAGATTCCATGCTGGTGAATTATAGCCTACCACCATGTCTTGCCCATTTAACGTAATCACATCATTATGTGTTTTCAAACCTGTTTGTGTTTGTGAGAGGCTAAATGGGGTTTGAACGAGCCATTCATCCGAGCGAACACCTCTTGGTTCACCAGCAATTAATGAACTTTTTTGACCATCCGCATATTCAGAAACATACGCATCCCACATGTTTAATGAACTACCATGGACTTTAAAGGCTACCAGTAAAATAAAAATGACTGCCGCTAGCAGATAGCGCCAGCGTAACAAATGATCAACCAAGCGAGCGCTCTGCTCAGCTTGGTTGCGTAATGGTTGTTTTTCTTTTCTTGTAGTTAGTTGTTGTTCCATCTTTTCGCTCCATTTCGTCATCCGCAATTGCATCTAGTCAATTCGTAATGAAAAGTTGGGAATATCCCTTGTCAAATTAGGATTATAAAATGGATCATTTTCAATTAAAGGTCCCCATTTTTCTTCCATCATCACTTTTTCTTGTTCAAAACGTTTTTTCTTTTTGCCTTTATCATCATATCCACGAGTTTGAGATTCAAAATGATAAAGCTCTGCTTCATGAAGCCAGACATTGTCACGTCCTAAAGCTTGGACTTTCAAGCATAAATCAACATCATTGAAAGCTACGGTAAACGCTTCTTCAAAACCACCAACTGCATCAAAATCTGCTTTTTTCATAAGTAAGCATGCGGCAGTTACTGCTGAATAATTAACATTAATAGCTAACCGACCAAAATAGCCTAAGTCACCATGGGGATAACCATAATGACCATGCCCAGCGACGCCACCTAATCCTAAAATAACGCCTGCGTGTTGGACCGTATTATTTGGATACAATAATTTAGCACCTACACAGCCAATCCGTTCTTGCTGAGCAAATGAAACCATCAAGGTTAACCAATTCTCTGTAATCACTTCGGTATCATTATTTAAAAATAATAAATACTCTCCGTGCGCTTTTTTCACTGCACGATTGTTAATAGTTGAGAAATTGAATGGAATATCGATTGATTCAACGAAAAAGCGGCCAGGTAATTGTTGTTCAAATTCTGCATACAATTCGTGCATTTTTGGATCTGTACTTCCATTATCAGCCATAATAATCTCGTAATTTTGGTAGGTTGTTTTTTCAATAATCGATGAAACACAACGTTGTACGTCTTTATAGCCATTTTTAGTTGGAATAATAATTGAGACTAACTTGTCGGATTTAATGTCATAATAAACATCGTATAAGCCATTCGCCGCCCCATGCGTTGCATGACCATTAATTCCTCGACGAACGAGCGCATCTTGCACGGCTCTTAGCCCCGCTTCAAAAGCATAACCTTTGGAGCCCTGATCCACTGCTGTTGAGGTTGGCAGCATCCGCCAATAGTAAAGAACTTTTGGAATATGTTTGATGCGTTCTTTTGTCGTTTTTTCAGTAAATCTTAAGACTAAATCGTAGTCTTGAGAACCTTCGTAACCTTTTCGAAAGCCGCCAATTTCTTCTAGAATACTCCGACGATACACGCCTAAATGCGAAATGTAATTGGTTCCTAAAAGTAAATCAGGTGACCAATCTGGTTTAAAGGCTGGATCAGAACGATTTCCATCCATGTCAATCTTATCTTCATCACTATAAATTAAATCCAGTTCTGGGTTTTCATTCAGCACTTTAACCACTTCATAAAAAGCATTGATCGCTAATTCATCATCGTTGTCTAGTAAGGCGACAAATTCTCCGGTAGCAATCGCTAAAGCAGAGTTGGTTGCTTCGGAAATATGACCATTTTGTTCACGAAAGACGACCCGAATTCGCTCATCCAATTGCTGGTACTCTGTTAAAATCTTTTTGACATTAGGATCTGTTGAGGCGTCATCGGCCATACATAATTCCCAGTTAGTATAGACTTGATTCAAAATAGAATCAATGCACAACCGAAGCCATTTTTCTTCAACATTATACACTGGCATCGCAATGGAAATTTTAGGCTGATAATGAAATGTTGCGATTTCTTGCGTCATCGCTTCTATGTCTAGTACTTCATTTCTAGCTAACCAGTTAGGATACGAAGCTTGATTTCTTAGTTTCTCAATTTTCGCTCGTTGAATGGTATGAGAAATACCATTTTTAGCCATATACTTAAATCCTTTTTTGGCTTTTATCCAAAGACGAGTCACTTTATCTTCTGTCCCTGGAATCACTGGATATTTTTTATTCAAGGGAAAATCCACCGTTACAACATGTGCTGATGATTGAAAATGAAAAGGGAGTACTTTTTTTTGTTTAATTCCTTCAAGTGTAACAACAAAGCCAGCTTCAATCGCAGGCTCTGTTTGATAAATTAGATTAACATCTTCACGTAAAACGCGCTGAATGTTATAAGCGGACACTTGGTTTTCATTATTAATTGTGAAAGTTGGGCTTTCTTTAGTGATTGTATCCAACGCCCAACCTGTAATGGTTAAATTATTTGTTGTTTTGTCGCGATAGATACTATCAAAGATCACCTTAATGTCTTCATTCATGTGCATTCTCCTTATAGATGTTTCGGATTTCGGTAGGGATCAACTAAAGCTTCCGCGGTCCATTTTTCCGCAAGTTCTTTATAAGATCCTTTTTTATCATGGTTTTGCATTTTTTCGTCTGCTTTCAAAATTGCATAGGACACATATACATTTCGTTTACCAGCGCTAGCAAATTGTAACGATAAATCGACACCCATCCATTCTTTTCCTAAGCTTTCGTTAATTCCTTCTAAATTTAGGTAAAGTTGTTTGTTGAATAGTAAGCAGTCTTCAGTTGCTGCTTGAATATTTCTTGGTAAAGCAATTCTGTAATAGTAACCTAAGCTTTTACCAGGGGTGCCTTTTTCAGGATAAAGTAATCGACCTTTGTCTGTATCAACTGATACTCCCACTGTTTCCACGCGATAGCGTGCGTCAACTACGCGGCCAGTCACTAAACCAGAGGTCTCTTGTTGACCAATGTTCATTAACTCTTTTAACCAATCATTTTTCGTTGGTACCAATCCAGCATTTAATAAAGCCACATATTCTCCCTTAGCAGCTTGAATCATGCCATGACGAGTTTCTGTTGAAACATAACGAAGACGGTCATTTTGGATATTTATTTGATTCTCGAAGCGTGCAGGCAATAGAATTTCATAATTTGTATAGGCAGTTTTTTCTAATAATTGACGTAAGTAACTACTCATATTCTCTGTATCATTCGTAATAATCAATGATACCATCGGCACATGATCATAAAGATAGTTAATTTTATAGGAACCATAAAATTCGGCAATCTCTACTTGTGCTTTTAAGCCACGGCGTTCCGTCGCCGCTTGGACCGCTTTTTGACCAGCTACATAGGCGTAACCTTTGCTTTCAGGGTTTAGAGCAGTCGATGATTCAATGGCACGCCAATGATACATCATACCAGGAATATGCTTGATTTTCATTGCTTGTTCCGTTGCTCGTAATACGAAATCATAGTCTTGAGCACCGTTATATGCTGAGTTCAATCCGCCTACTTTTTCTAATAAATCACGTTTCACAACAACAAAGTGTGTAATGTAATTATGATTTAAAATCAGTTCTGGATTCCAGTCCGATTTGTAAAACGCGTTGAAGCGACGACCATTTTCTGTAATTTTATCTTCATCAGTATAAAGAAAATCAATCGTTGGATCTGTATTTAAAGCTTTAACCACTTCATATAATGCTTGTGGCGCTAATTCATCATCGTTATCCATGAAACCAATAAAATCGCCAGTAGCAATCGACAAAGCTGAGTTAGTTGCTTCTGAAATATGTCCGTTTTCTTCGCGATAAATAACTTTGATTCGTTGATCTAGTTCTTTATATTTTTCTAGCATGGGCTTAATATGTTCGCTTGGCGATGCATCATCTGCTAAACATAACTCCCAATTTTCATAGTACTGATTTTGTAAAGAAGAGACACATGCTGCAAGCCATTTTTCTTCGACATTATAAACAGGCACAGCGACAGAAATTTTAGGCTGGAATTGGAACGTTTTAATTTCCGCTAAAACTGCCTCCACGTCAACAGGGGCTTCTGCTTTTTCTTGTCGTTTAAAGCACCACTTCACTGAGCCCATGAAACCACGTGTCTGAATCGAACGCCATGCTCGATCAAATTTCGTGCCTGGTTGAACCATGTTTGGACGTTCCACCACGTATTGAACCTTCTGGCCTGATTTGGTGTCAATGTTTAGCGTGTAGGCTGGTAAATCTTCTGGGTCTTTAATCGTAATGACAAAACCATAATCTTGATCGCCTTCTAATTCAAACATATCAATAACATCCCGACGATATTCTGTTTCCACCGTATAAGTGACTGATTCACTAGCTTCTGCAATGCTGAATCTTAGCGGATAATTTGTTTGTTTGTCATACGCCCACCCTCTGATAACAGAAACGTTATTTTCTACATCGCGAGCAATATCGTCGATGGTTAAATTAATCATTTTATCAAATTTAGTTAACGTGATTCGTTTATATTTTCCAGTAGGCATAGGGGCAGTCTCCGTCTGTTTATTCATTTCTTCTAAAAATTGATTTCTTTCATCTAACAGTGCATGAATAAAGGTATTTTCACGTTCTGAATAGTTGCCTTCAAAGAAATAATCAATGGCTACTGTCAGGTCTTTGCCTGCCATTTGTGCATCGGTTACTTCGATTACAGGGACTTGCGTATCTAAGAAATAATAGATATTCTCTTGTACCAGAAAAGCATTCGTGGCTGCGACTGGGACTGTCTCGCCGTCTATCGTCATGGATAATTTGACAATTGCCCCCGTTAAACTTGGGAATAATTTTATCAGTTGGACGTCTTCTGGTATCTTCAGTTGGAACTGTTTTGTTTCAGGTTTTTGTAAATCAACTGGTTGATCCAACTCAGTCTCTTTTTCTTCGCCGCAATTAATTAAAATATGAACGTTTTTTTCATTGTATGAATTTACTGGTGTCACTCGCTCTGGCTGTTCTACTGGTTCAGCAGTCAAGGCAAAAAAGTACTGATACACTTCACCAAAGGGACGCGCTTTAAAAGCTGCTTGTACTTCTACAGGTAACGCTTCATATGTCGTAGGAATTTCGTTGTAGCCAACTTGATTAAATGTAAAATCTTCTTTGGCAATGTATAAACCAACTTCTGCAAAAACTTTTTCAAATCCTTCTTGTAAATAGAATGATTTATGCGTAGCATCCAACAGCCCAGTTTCATTCCACGTTAAACGATTATTAAATAAATCAATTAAGACCGAATTATGCGCCAAATTAGGGAAAGTGATTAAGATTTGACCGCCTGGTTTTAAAAATGGTTTAACTTTTGCTAAGGCGCTTTGAGGATTCATTAAATGTTCCAACACATCCGCAAAAACGATATAATCAAACGTCTTACCAGCAAAGTATTCGACCCAATCATTTTCATCAATATTGCCATAAAAGGCATCTGTTGAAAATTGACTGACATGATCATAAAGTTCTTTGTCTAATTCAACAATTGAGACCTGGCACTTTTTTTCTTCCATCAAATAGCTAGTCATTCGCCCATTACCTGGACCAAATTCCAAGACATCACTATTTTCTTTGATTTGTGCTACGATTTTCCCAACACTGGTACTCTCGTCTGTTTCCATTTCAAAATCATACTTCATCTTTTGTCGTATCCTTCCATTTATGATCTAAGATGACAATTCCTTCTCCGGCATAACGACCGGTAATAAACATCGTCACGTATTTTGTTTTGTAGACTAATGGGACTGTTGCATGTTCCTCAAAGAAAGCAATATCAAAATAATATTCACCTGTTAATAATGACATTTTTTCATATTCTAAATAAAAAACATTCCGTCCTTTTTTCCAAGGAATTTGCACGCCATCTAATAACGTATTTAAGCCACAGACATAATGGTTGTCCACTGTTCGAATAGCGACCCCACAAACAGGCTTCTTAATTTGGTCATTTTTGACAGTATATTCAATTTTTACAATCACTTTTTCATCTTGCGTTACCATTTCTAATGGTTCATAATCCGCATTTAAAAGTTCCGCATGATCCACCTCAATAATATCTGGTGTTGGGGTTTCATCTTTCATGGTCGCTTCGCGGTCAACTGTTTTAATTGATTTCTTTTTCAAAAAGTTTTCGTAATTGGTAGTCACGTCCATCGTATCTCCATATTCAACGACTTTCCCGTGTTGCAACCAAAAAGTTCTATCACAAAAACGACGGATGGAGTTTACATCGTGAGAAACAAATAAAATTGTTTTACCAGAATTTTTAATTTCCGTAAATTTTTCCATACATTTTAATTGAAACTCTAAATCCCCGACAGCCAACGCTTCATCGACAATTAAAATATCTGGGTCCACGTTAATAGCTACCGCAAAAGCCAAGCGGACAAACATACCACTAGAGTATGTCTTAACTGGTTGATACAAATGATCGCCGATGTCAGCAAAATCAATGACATCTTGGACACGCTCTTCCATCTCTTCTCGGGAAAAACCCAAGACCATTCCATTTAAGAAAATATTTTCATATCCTGAATATTCAGGGTTAAAACCTGAACCTAATTCAAGCAACGCTGAAATTTTCCCATTAATCACCATGGACCCGGAGGTTGGTGTTAGTACTCCTGTTATAATTTTTAACATGGTTGATTTCCCAGAGCCATTTTCGCCGACAAAACCAATCATCTCGCCTTTTTTAATTTGCATCGTGACATCGTCTAACGCATAAAACAAATCGTGGTAAGATTTTTTAGTTGGACTAAGCGCTTCTTTAAACCGATCGGACGGCTTTTTATACATGTTGTATGTTTTGGTAATATGTTGGATATCGATTGCATATTCTGACATGTCGTTCTCTCCTTATAGTACATCTGAAAAATGTGGTTTTAAGCGTCTAAACACGGTTGAGCCAATTAATAGTAAAACAATAGTAACTCCCCAGAAATATAAGCTATATTGCCAATGTTCCCAGAACCATGCACCGCCTAAATAAGATTCGCGGTATCCTTGAACAATATAATATAATGGATTGATTTTTAAGATTGTCGCAATCATTCCAGTTGGTTGCCATAAAATTGGCAATGTCCACATAACTGTTTGCATAATGATATTGATAAATTGCATAATATCAGGTAAAAATGGTTGTGTTGAAGCAGTAATCCACGTAATTGCTGTTAAAAAGACTAATAAACAAGCTAAGTAGTAAATTAATTGCAAACTGTACAGACTTGGGTAATAACCGTTAGCTGTAGTAATTACAAAACCAATTAGAATGAAAAACAAGTGGGTGTACAAGTTCGATAAAATTTTAGACGTTGGTAAAATTTGTACATTAAACACGACTTTTTTAACTAAATAACTATATTCACGAAACACATTCGTGGCTGATAATAACGAATCTGAAAAGAAGAACCAAGGTACCATCCCTGTTACTAAATAGACAATGAACGGCATATTGTCGCTTGCTCTAGAACGAAGGCCTACAGAAAAGACAAACCAAT
>OKGO01000302.1_pt1 | contig 10889 bp, 4 predicted proteins | sample 1613211 | NCBI WGS metagenome assembly OKGO01 (sample SAMN04436845, study PRJEB24849) | human gut metagenome | biome: human gut; feature: NICU; material: stool | host: Homo sapiens | place: USA: Saint Louis, MO | collected 2011-09-16 | reverse complement strand
ATGATAGGAATTATAATTTTACCAGAACAGTTAAAGGAACGACTTGATTTAAAAATTCCGATTATGTTAGAAACCTCACTAACTGTATTTGCTTTTTGTGGATTTGTACTTGGTGATGTGTTTGATTTTTATAAAAAAATACCTATTTGGGACTCAATACTACATGCTTTTTCAGGTGTGATCTTAGCTTATGCAGGTTTTGTTTTAATTGATTATTTTGTTAAACGTGAAAGTGTAAATATATCGATGGGACATATGTTTATTTGCACTAGTGTAGTATTGTTCTCGTTAGCATTGGGTGCTTTATGGGAAATTGGAGAGTATTTGGTTGATGATATTTTTGGGACTAATAATCAGCAGTATATGAAGTCTACGCGAGGAACTTTATATGGCCAAAAAGATGTGCCTTTAGAAGGACATGCAGCTTTAGGCGATACGATGAAAGATTTAATGTTAGACTTAGCTGGAGCAACAGCTATTGTAACAATAGAATACTGTAAAGAGGATTATCGCAAAAAGAAAGCTAAGAAAGAAGATAAGTAAACTTTGAGCATTGAAAATGCCCTAGAATATAGGGCGTTTTTGTGTTAGAATATGGCGTGGAGGAGTGAGAGTATGTATCGAATTGGACAATCAATTGATATTCATCAGCTAGTAGCAGGACGAAAGTTGATTTTGGGTGGTGTTGAAATCGAACATGAGCGTGGTTTGTTAGGACATAGTGATGCTGATGTTTTATGTCATGCCGTTATTGAAAGTATTATTGGGGCTTTAGGATTAGGTGATATTGGGAAACATTTTAGTGACACTGATGCTCAGTATAAAGGGATTAGTTCTTTAGTGCTATTAGAAAAAACTTATGAAATGATGGATGATCGCGGTTACGAAATAAGTAATCTTGATGCAATCATTTTGATTGAAAAACCAAAGATGGCACCTCATATCCAAAAAATGAAGGAAAATATTAGCAGGATCTTAAAATGTGATATTGCTGATGTTAATATTAAAGCAACCCGTGGTGAGAAGCTTGGCTTTGTTGGTCATGAAGAAGGTGCTGTTTCTCAATGTGTGGTTATGTTAAAGAAGAAAGGGATTTAAGAATGGAAAAAGTAAGAGTAAGATATGCTCCTAGTCCAACTGGACATCTACATATTGGGGGAGCAAGAACCGCTTTATTTAATTATCTATTTGCAAAACATCATGGTGGAGATTTTATTTTTAGGTTAGAGGATACTGATATTGAAAGAAATATTGAAGGTGGCGAGGCTAGCCAATTAGAAAATCTAGCGTGGTTAGGAATTATTCCAGATGAATCACCATTAAATCCAAAACCAGAGTATGCGCCATATCGTCAAATGGAACGTTTGGATATTTATCGTAAATATACTCAAGAGTTATTAGATCGAGGTTTAGCATATAAATGCTTCTGCACCCCAGAGGAATTAGATGCTGAACATGAACGCCAAGTTGAAGCTGGTGTTGCACCAATGTATAATCGTAAATGTCGTGATTTAACAGCTGAAGAAGTAGCAGCTAAAGAAGCAGCAGGAATTCCTTATACAATTAGACTTCGAGTGCCTGCAAATAAGACATATGAGTTTGATGATATGATCCGTGGACATGTATCATTTGAATCGAATGATATTGGTGATTGGGTAATTGTTAAAGCCAATGGGATTCCAACTTATAACTATGCAGTTGTAATTGATGATCATACCATGGAAATAACACATGTTTTTAGAGGTGAAGAACATTTAAGTAATACGCCAAAACAAATGATGGTTTTTGAAATGTTAGGATGGAAAGCACCGACTTATGGACATATGACTTTAATTGTAAATGAACAAAGAAAGAAATTATCAAAACGTGATGAAAGTATCATGCAATTTGTTTCACAATACAAAGAAGAAGGATATTTACCAGATGCAATGTTTAACTTTATGGCTCTATTAGGGTGGTCACCAGAAGGAGAACAAGAAATTTTCACAAAAGAAGAATTAATTAAAGAATTTAGTGAAACGAGATTATCTAAATCACCTTCAATGTTTGATAAAGATAAGTTAACATGGGTCAATAATCGTTATATTAAAGAAAGATCATTAGAAGATGTTGTTGCATTATGTCGACCATTTTTAGAAGAGGCTTATGATCTATCAAGTAAATCAGAACAATGGATCAATGATTTAGTTGCAACGTATCATGATCAATTATCTTATGGTAAAGAAATTGTTAGTTTAGTCGATTTATTCTTTACAGATGAATTGAATTTAGATGAAGAAGCTAAAGAATTTATGAAAGATGAAACTATTCCTAATACGTTAAAAGTATTTAAAGCGCAATTAGAGAATTTAGAAGAATTTACTAAAGAAAATATTCAAGCTTGTATTAAAGCAACTCAAAAAGAGGCTAAAGCTAAGGGGAAAATGTTATATATGCCACTTAGAATTGCAACAACAGGAATCATGCATGGACCTGATCTTGCGAGTTCAATTTGCTTATTAGGAAAAGAAAAGGTATTATCTAGATTAGGGTAAATATCGATTAAGGAGCGTTTAATTTAACGCTCTTCTTTTTTCTGTAAAAGAAAAAGGATTGATATATTCATTGTTTGTGTTATATTGTATATACAATGGAATACACGGAGGAGGGGTCAAGTTACTATTATAAGCAAGGGGAAAGAGTATGAGTATAATAGCAAAACTGACCGAAAAGAAAGATTTTTCAGCGTCGGAATCTAAAATCGCAGATTATATTATTGAAAATAAGGAGGAGATATTACATCTTACAATTAGAGAATTAGCTAAAACAACATATACTGGGGCATCGACTGTAATGCGAGTCATAAAAAAAATTTATGATGGTAGTTTTTCTGATTTTAAGGTCTATTTAGCTTATGAATTACAAAATATGATGAGTAAAGGAAATAATAAAATCTTATTTCAAATAAAAAAACAAGAAACAGCTTTTTCTGTTATGGAAAAAATTGCAAGTGTTGAAAAAGATACAATCGATCGAACAAAATTGTTATTGAATTATCAACAAATTGAACGTATAACTAAGTTGATCAACAAGGCTACAATAATCTATATTTTTGCAGATGGAATTAATGAGCAGATTGGACACGAATTTAAGTATATGATGGCTCGGATCGGAAAAGCTGTAGAGATTGCAACCGATAACTTTTGGGTAGCATTAAATTGTTTAAGTGAATCGGCTAATCCATTAGCAATCTATGTTAATCATCGTGAACATAATGTTCAATTATTAGAGAAGATAAGATTAAATCATAAAATTGCAATTCCTGGGATTGCTGTTACGGGATATATTAATTCCACTTTTGAAACTTGTTGTAAAGAAGTGATTACTATTCCTACTGGAGTTAGTTATTCAGATCTAGCTCCTGTTATTTATACAACTGCAATACGTTATGTTTTAAATACGCTCGTGGGCTGTGTGATTGCTTCAAATCATGAATTGAGTATGGATAAATTGATTGACTATACTGAATTATCACAGACAGTGAAATAGTTTTACTTTGAGTTGGTACAATGTGCCAGCTTTTTTTTATTTGTGAGCTTTTATTTAGAAACATTGTTCCAAAAGAAATGCATATGTTTAAAAAATAACGTAATTATGTTAATAATATGGATAGATAATAAATATTAATGGATTGTTACTTTCAGTAGGCAAGACCAAAGAGCACTAATTAAAGCTTTTTAGTCGTGCCTTTTTTAGTGTTTTAAAGGAGGGAACATTAAGTATAAAGTAGACTATTTTTTAAGAAAGGAAAGGGAAAAATGAGAAGAACAAAAAGAATTATAGCTTCTTTAGTTGCAGCAGTAACAGTTATATCGCAAGTTATGCCAATGATGAAAGTTACTGCAGCAACCGATAATGTCAGATTAGCAACATTTAATATTGAAGCTAATATGAAAACTGATGTAGTTAAGTTAAATGAATTATTAAAGAGAAATAATGTTGATATCGTAGGATTGCAGGAAGTGGATATTAATACAAGTCGTAATCCATACAATATGTTAGAGAAGTTTGTAGAGCAAGGTGATTATGCTTACAGTTCATTTCAAAAAGCAATTGAAACTGGTGGTGGTGATTATGGTGTTGCACTACTGTCAAACTTAGAATTAATCAACACAAATGGTGGAGCTTTGAATAGTGAGGGAATTAAAGAAGCTCGAGCATGGCAAAAAGGAGAAATTGAAGTAAACGGTAAAGTTATTGCAGTTTATAATACTCATTTGATACATGAGTCAGTAGAAGCTCGTGCGAAACAGTTATTAGAGTTAAAAGCAACTATGGATCAAGATCCGGCAGAATATAAAGTTGCTTTTGGGGATTTTAATGTAGATCAAAATCACAATGAAATTTATCCATTTTTAGAAGATTACAACATTGCAAATGGTAAAGGTGGAAAGTGGTACGATACCTTTAATGGTACTGATGCAAGTATGAAGACTAGTGCAGTCGATAATATTATTACTTCTAGAAATTTAGAAATTAGTAATATTACAATGGTTGAAACAGATTTATCTGATCATAATTTATTTTATGCTGATGCTAAGTTATTAGATCAACCAGTTGCTTCTAGAGATTATTTAGATCTTGTGATTAGCGATGCTAATGCTTTAGATGAAGGTAAATATAGTAACGCTTCTTACAACACTTTAGATGAAAAATTGGTTGCAGGGGAACTGCTTGATCAAAATGCTACTCAAGAGCAAATCAATAAGGCTGTTAAAGATATTCAAACAGCACAGGATAATCTTAAAACAAGATATCCTAATTTAGCTCTAAATAAAGACGTTAGTGTATCAGGACTAGAGGTGAATGATGGAAGATGGACTGCTCCAATGGCAGTAGATGGTATTGTTTCTAGTGATAGTCGGGTATCTTTTGGTAAAACTGCAGATAATCAATGGTTATTAGTAGATTTAGGAAGTCGTAAGACAGTATCTGAATTTGTAATCAATTATGAATCATGCCCACCAGCATTTAAAATTCAAGTATCTACTGACGGTGTAAACTATCAAGATGTTTATGAAGCTGCTGATCTTCCAGATGGAGGACCTAGTGAAATTAAAGAGATTCAAATTGAAGCAACAAAAGCAAGATATGTTAAGTATGTTCAATTAAAACGCTGGACCCATACTAATAAAAATAAATATAGTGGCAGTATTTATGAATTTGAAGTATATAAAGAAAGAGATCATACAGTTACAACTGCTGATGAAGTTTTAAAGTCATTGAATAAGGAAGCGCCACAAATCAATGGTAATAAAATTGTTTTACCAGCGGTACCTGATGGCTTTGAAATTAGTTTATACGGTTGCGATAATAAACAGGTTGTAGCAATGGATGGAACAATTACTCGGCCATTGGAAGATATGGATATTAATGTATTATATCAAGTTAAAAACTTGAATGATGAAACTGATATTGCTTATAGTGAAGCCGATATTAACTTTATTGTACCTGGAGCTTATAACAAGGAAGAAAGTATTAATGCTAAGCCTAATGTAATGCCGGGATTACGGGAATGGAAAGGTAATGAAGGAGAATTCACATTATCAAAGAATTCAAAAATTGTTGTTAAAGATGCCAGTTTGGAAGCTACTGCTAAACAAATTCAGTTTTATTTAAAAGAGATGATCAAACACGAACTTGAAATTGTTACTAGTGGTGAAAAGAGTGGTGATATTGTTTTAGTAAAAGATGGTAGTGTTGACAACTTAGGGAAAGAAGGATATACGCTTGCCATCGATGATATGATTGAAATTAAATCTAACTATGAAACAGGAATTTTATATGGTGGTATTTCAATTACCCAAATGTTTTCGCAGAATGATGGGATGAATAATGTAGCTAAAGGATTAGCGCGGGACTACCCTAAATATGAGGTTCGGGCAGGTATGCTAGATGTAGCTCGTACTTATATTCCAATGGAGTATTTACAAGAAATGACTATTTATATGGCATACTATAAACTTAATGAAGTTCAAGTTCATGTAAATGATTATTGGGGAGCTACAGGGTATTCAGCTTTTAGATTAGAGTGCGATACTTATCCAATGATTACAGCTACTGATGGCAGCTACACTAAAGAGGAGTATCGTCAATATCAGATTGACATGAAAAACTATGGAATCAATGTAATAACGGAAATTGATACGCCATATCATGCTGAATGTTTTAGAAATGTTCCTGGAGTAAAAATGCTTAAAGCAGGGGCGTTGGATATTAGAGAACAATCCTCTTATGATGTTATTGAAGCTGTTCTGGATGAATATTTAGATGGGCCAAATCCTGTTATTCAAAGTGATAAATTCCATATTGGAACAGATGAATATGATAAATCATATTCAGAGCAAATGCGTAAATGGACTGATCATTTTATTAATTATGTTAATGATAAAGGATATGATACAAGGTTATGGGGGTCTTTAGGTAGTCGAGGATTTAACGGAACAACACCAGTATCAAATGATGCTACGGTTAACTTATGGGCACCATATTGGGCAGATGTTAAAGAAACTTATAATGCCGGTTATGATATCATCAATACTTGTGGGGGATGGTTATATATTGTTCCTGGAGCTAATGCTGGTTATCCAGATCGTTTGGATATTGCTTCATTATATGATAAGTTCGATGTTAATAATTTCTCACCAAGTCGAAATGCCGGACAAGGTACTGCAATCATGCCAATTGCTCATCCTCAAACTAAAGGTGGTCAATTCTGTGTATGGAATGATATGACTTCATATGGTGGAGGATTTACATGGTTTGATATTTACGATCGTTTTATTGATGCAGTTATGATTACTAGTGAAAAAACTTGGTATGGAGAAAAGACGGATGGTCAAACTGCTGCTGAGTTTGTTGAACGGGCTAATAAATTAAATAGTGTTGTACTTGGGGCAAATCCGGGAAGGGTAGTCGAATCAAAAGGAGAAAATATTACAGCAATTGATTTTGAAACAATTAAAAATGGAAAAGCAGTAGATACTTCAGGAAATAATTATAATGCTACATTGAATAACGCAATTATTGAAAAAGCTAATGGTAATAATATTGCTACTGTAAATGGAGATGGGTATGTGGCATTGCCATATAAATCAATTGGTTATCCTTATACAGTAATGATGGATATTAAATTAGACAGCAATACATCTGAAAATACCGAAATATTTAGTGGTGATGATGGTGTTATGTATGCTAATATCGATGGAACTGGAAAAATAGGATACTCACGTAGTGGATATAACTTTACTTTTGATTATGAACTTCCCAAAGATACTTGGGTAAATTTAGCTTTGACTTGTGATCAAAAGAATACGACTTTATACATTAATGGAAAAGCGATAACAACGGGAATTAATATGGGCACTGCAATTAATAACCGTAAAGATTCTAGTACATTTGTTTTACCAGTTGAAAAAATCTTAAATAATGCAAAAGGTAGTGTTGATAACATTAAGATTTATAATAAAACCTTTAGTGCGACAGAAATTTCTGATGAATTAGGTTATATTCAATTAGAAAATTTAGCTTTAAACAAAAATGCAACTGCATCTTCCGTAAATCCACTTACTCCTAATTTGACACCAAATTTAGCAGTTGATGGAGACAATACTAAAGTTACAACTAATCGCTGGTCAAGCAAACGGGCAACAGGTGCAGGAACTAATGAAGGCGATACTGAATATGGAACAGTTGAACAAGATCTTACGGTAGATTTAGGGGCAAACTATAAAGTTGATAAAGTATTTATTTCTTGGGAAGGTGCTTATGCAACTAAATACACGATTCAAGGCTCATTGGATGGTGTAAACTTCTTTGACATTAAAGATATTACTAATGGTACTGGAGGAGAAATAACTCATAAAGACTTAGGTGATGTTGAAACACGTTATGTAAGAATTGCTTGTCATGATGCTAAAAATCGTAATTGGGGATATTCAATTTATGAATTAGAAGTATATCAAAGTACTAATGAGGGATTAAGAGCATTAGTTAAAGAAGGTCAAGCTGAGCTAGCAAAATTTGATGCTGGTAATAAAAATGGAAATATTGCTAAAGATGATTATGAAGTATTTGAACAAAAATTTGAGGATTATTTAGCACTTGCAGACGGTACAGAAATTTCTACTGAGGAAATTGGCAAGCTATTAAAAGAAATGACTGCGATAATCAACTCAATAGAAGATAGTGTGATTTATTCAAAAAACGAATTAAATGAACTATATCAAAAAGTTAGTTTATATCAAGAAAAAGATTTCACAAAGGATAGCTTTGTTGATTTTAATACAAAATTAACTGCTATTAAAGGATTAATTGATAATGCTGATGATTATATTAAAGTAAATGAAGCAATGGGACAATTACAAACTTTAGATAGTAGTTTAGTTAAATTGGATCGAAGTAAATTAAAAACAGCTATTGAAAGTTATGATAATTTTCAAGAAACTGATTATACAACGAGTTCATGGCAAACGATGAAAACAATTGTTGATGCTGCTAAGCTTGTTTATGAAAATGTAAGTTTAAATCAAGTGGATGTAGATAATGCGATAGCTGCTCTTAATGAAATTAATTTAGAAAAACGAGGAAATACTAAAGAATTAGCGAAATTATTAAAAGAATACGATGAGGCTGATTATACAATAAGTACATGGGCAGAATTTGCAGGAGTATATCAGGCAGCAAATGCAATGGTAGTCGATAATAGTGATGTTAACCAAGAACAAGTAGATGCAATGGTTGCATTAGTTCGAGAGGCTGCGATGAAACTTCTAGAATTAGGTAATTCAAAAGACCTTGAAAAAGTTATCAATAAAATAACTGAAGCGATAAAAGATCTAGATCAAGCTAATTATGATCAAGATTCATGGAATAAACTTCAAACAATGATTAAGGCAGCAAAAGAATTATTAGATAGTAAAGATGTATCTCAGGCGGAATTAGATGCTATGTTAGATTCATTAAATCAAGTTTATGATGCTTTAAAACCAATAGAAGTAAAACCTGGTGAGGAAACGGAAACACCAACTAACAAACCAGTAACTGATACAAGTGATAAATCTGTAAAAACAGGTGATGATGTTAATTTATTTGGTTATGCAGGATTATTAGGAATAGCTCTAATGGGATTAATTTGTCGTAAAAAATTTGATTAATTAAAAACAGTATTTTTGTGGTGACCCTCTATAAAGTGATATGTGTCCAGAATTCTAGATATCTATCACTTTAGGGGGTTTTTATATGGAACATTGTGCCATGTTTATATCTTTTATACGAAACATTGTACCGTAATTGTATAGACACATTTCTTTTATGTATAAATAGTGCTATATTAAAAATATAGCAAAGGATTGTTACTTTCAGTAGGCAAGACCGAAAAAGCGAGATGCTTTTTAGTCTTGTCTTTTTTTACTAAAAACATCTGGCTTCAAAAAAAGGAGGGACATGCACAGAGGGAAAATAAGTAAGATTTTTATTAATCAAAGAAAGGGAAGAATTATGGAAAAGATATTAAGGAAAGGTTTTATTTCATTATTATCACTCTTGATGGTATTTACTACATTTAACCAACTTATTACAAATGTAGCTGCTGAACAAGAGTATGAAAATATCGCATTGGATAAAGTGGTTGTGGCGAGTAGTGCTATTGCCGGCAATGAGGGGAGCAATGCAGTTGATGGTAAGATGGATACTAAATGGGAAGTAGGTAATATTAGTACAAACCCAAGTATTATAGTTGATTTAGGGAAAGAGGAAAGTTTTGAAAAAATTACATTAAAGTGGGCTAGTAATTTTGCATTTCGTTATAAACTATATGTGGCTAAGACCGACCAAAAATATGGACAAGTCCTATTCCACGAAGAGGGTACTGGTGGCGATGAAGAATGGGAAATGGAAGAAAATACAATTGCCCGCTATGCGAAAATTGAACTGATTGAAGCTAAGAGCGGAGAAAGTACGATTGGTTTAAAAGAATTAGAAGTTTTAAGAGTTAAGAAGGATACTAGTAATGATCCAGTTAATATTGCTTTAAATAAACCAGCATATGCTTCTGGCAATGAAGCTAATTTGGATCGTCTTGGACCAGGTGGAGCCTTTGATGGTAAATACAGTAATGATTATAATGAACGCTGGTCAAGTGGAAATATTACTAAGAGTCCCCAATGTATCTATGTTGATTTAGAAGCAGAAATGACATTTTCATCAATACATATTTTTTGGGAAAATGCTTTTGCGACAAAATATGTATTGCAATATTCTAATGATGTTGGAACTGATAAAAATTGGATAACATTTGTAAATGTAGATGATGGTAAGGGAAGTTGGGAAAAATTTGATTTTGATCCAATTACAGCTCGGTTTGTTCGTTTATATGCTACAGCAAGTAATGGTGTTGGTAGTGCTAAACCGATTTCTATTTGGGAAATGGAAATTTATGAAGAAGTAAATAATAGTCTTACAGTTGATGATATTGCCAAAGATTTTACGATCGGAACAATTACTTCAAATATGGATAAGATGCCAGTATATCATTATGATAATGATAATATTGTAGCAGAAATTTTTTGTAGTGATACTGACTTTGTAGTTGAAGATAATGGAATGATTCATAAGCCATTGGTAGATAAGGAAGTGTTAGTTACTTACATTATTAAAGATAAAAGAACTAATGCAACTAAGGAAATGAAAAATATTCCAGTTATAATTCCAGGGCAAAATTCAGTTGCTTTAGATAGTAATCCTGTCCCTACTACAGTTCCAACGATTCAAGAATGGAATGGAGCAACAGGAACTTATCAATTAACTAATAATTCTAGAATTATTGTTCAAGATGAAAGTTTATATAAAGC
>OKGO01000282.1_pt1 | contig 11768 bp, 10 predicted proteins | sample 1613211 | NCBI WGS metagenome assembly OKGO01 (sample SAMN04436845, study PRJEB24849) | human gut metagenome | biome: human gut; feature: NICU; material: stool | host: Homo sapiens | place: USA: Saint Louis, MO | collected 2011-09-16 | reverse complement strand
AGAAAAACAAACCCTAAACGCTTGTAAGTAAATTTGTCTTTACTCACTTCGGTTAAATCCACTACGGCTTGATAATTTTGTGTCCGCGAAATTAAAATTCGTTTTGTGCCATCACCCGTCACAAAAAATGTTCCTTCGTCACCACGGGTTTCCCCAGTATTTTTGTCGAAAAACTCGTAAAAATCGGTTTCACCATCATATTTTGCTAAACCAATAAAATTAGTATTTTCTGCCGTCAAATCATTACCAGCAGCATCATAAACACGGGTTCCTTGCCAGTCCGTGCCAAATAAAATCTTAGTCGCCTTGTCGCCTCTTGTTTGGCCATTGTTTTGATGTTTGCCTAAATTTGCTGTAGCACTATTTGGATTGGCTGCATGACCTGCAAATGCTGGACTTGCATAACCTGCTATAAGTAACGTACTTAATGTTACTAAAGTAATCGAACTTAATACTTTCTTTTTCATAAAGCATCGCTCCTTTTCTTTGATAAACCTATCTTAACAAACGATTCTAAACTACCACTGTCAGAAAAATGAACAATTTATAAACGATTAAAAACAACTATAAACTATTTTTTTGTTAAAAATGAAGCGGTCAAAAGAATCCTTTACTTCCTTTTGACCGCTTCATCCACTCGTGATTGACTAATTAGAACGTGAAGTCTGGCGTAAAGTCTCCTTCATATGGTTCATGTTCTACAAAGACTTTAATTTCTTTGCCATTGTTGTCTTTACCCATTCGTGTATACGTAAAACGTTTATCATTTAATTCTGTTAATTCTAATGCAGCTCCATATTTATTGTCACCAATTGAAACGTGAGCACGGATTTTGTTATTATCAATTACTTGGAAGTAACCAAAATCTCCACGTGTTTTACCCGTTTCTAAATCAAAGAATTCATATTTACTTGTTTTATTATCAAATTTCGCTAAACTAATAAACATTTTATTTGCTTCAGTAACATCGTTACCGTCTTCATCTAAAACTTTCGTGCCATTCCATAATGTAGCCCCTAAAATGTCATCCCCAGGTTCACTGGTAACAATCTTGCCAGTTTCTGTTTCTAAATCTTTACGGCCATTCGTAAAGGTTAATTTCTCGTCAGAATAAGGGATATGTTCTACAAAGACTTCTACATCTTTCCCGTCTTTATCTTTACCCATTCGCTTATAGGTAAATTTATCTTTCGTCACTTCCGTTAAATCGACCACCGCTTGATAGTTTTGTGTATCCGAAATTAAGATACGCTTTTCGCCATCGTCTGTCACAAAGAATGTGCCTTCATCGCCACGGGTTTCACCTGTTTCTTTGTCGAAAAATTCATAAAAACCTGTTTCACCATCATATTTTGCTAAACCAATAAAATTAGCATTTTCTGCTGTTAAATCATTATTATTTATGTCGTACACTTTTGTGCCTTGCCATTCAGTTCTGGATAAAATATCTGTTAATTCTTGTCCTTTTGATTGCTCTTTAGCTGCTTCTGCTGAACTAGAGACTGCAGTGCTTGAGCTAGCTGCACTTGATTTATCTGTTGCAGAGTTGGCTCCGCCAGCACAGCCTGCAATCAACAACGTACTAAAGGTTAATAAGGTAAGCGCACTAAAAACTTTTTTCTTTTTCATGATTGGTAATCCCCTTTTTCTTTTTGATATATTTAGAATAGCAAAGCCTTATAAACTCCTACTTGCCGAAAAATGAACAAATTATAAACAAATGAAAAAAAGTTAATAACAATACTAGCTTTTTTTTGTTCACTTGTAATACACTATAAGTAAGAAATAGATTAAAACCACTAGGAGGGACGCTTTTGACCATTAAACGCCGCTTTTTTATTTCTTATATTAGTGCCATCATTATTACTTTAGCCTCTGTTTTAGCTGTTTTATCCTTAGCTTCTTACATCACATTAGGAACTGTCCCCAGTTTGCCCCAAGCTTACCGAATGATGAATAAGCAACGACCATTGACCGCTAACGAAGAAGAAAGTTATTTGGCCTTAGATCAACTGTTAAAAAAGTCACCGAAATTACTAGATACGCCTTTAAGTAAAGAATTAAAGGAAACGATTCAAACAATTGAGGCAAAAGGATTAAGTGTGATTATTCGAAAGAATGCACGGTTTCCTTATTATTCGGATAATTTAGTAGAAAAATCTTTGTCTGTACATATTCCAAACTACGAAATGAATAATATTATGCCAACTGGCACACTGGATAATGCAGGGCGTCTATATCATTATGTCAAATCCGATTTTCATTATTTAGATGGTTCTAACGGGAGCTTTATTGTCTTGAAACGCGAAAGCAGCCTTTTTGAATTCTTCACACGCTGGATTATCTGGATGATTTTGTTAATTATCCTTGTAGCAATTGCGGCAGCTTGGCTCATTAATAAGCGCTTAACCAAAACCACTATCGAGCCATTAGAAGCATTAGAAAAAGCGACTAAAACATTGGGTAAGGATGCCCAAAAAGAAAATCCATTTACACCAACTAGCCACCAAACCGTCTCAACAGAAGTCAAACAGCTCCAACTTAGTTTTGAACAAATGTGGCAAGATTTAGAAGAAGCCAATGCGGAACGCGAAAAATATGAAGCTAATCGGAAAGAATTAATTGCAAATATTTCTCATGACTTAAAAACACCAATTACTTCTATTATTGGTTACGTTGAAGGTTTGATGGATGGCGTTGCCAATACTGAAGAAAAAAAACAGCGCTATTTAACGGTCATTCATGAAAAAAGTTTAGGCCTCAATGATTTAATTGAAGAATTATTTTTGTATTCTAAATTAGACCTAGATCGTGCTGTCTTTACAATGGAAAAGACCAATTTCACTCGTTTTATTGCACATATTCTTGAAGAATACCGTTTGGAACAAGAACTCGTGATCACTTCTGTACTTCCCACCGAAGCTTTATACGTTCAAATGGATCCCACGCAGATGAATCGCGTGATTACCAATCTAATTCAAAATAGCATTAAATTTGCGGATCCCACTAAAGAACAACTAGCCTTTACGATTTCTTTAACGCATAATCAAACAGACTTAGTTTTAACCATTACAGATAACGGCATTGGTATCGATAAAAAAGAATTACCTTATTTATTCGAACGCTTCTATCGTGTAGACAAATCTCGAACCCCAACAGTTAAAGGAAGCGGCTTGGGATTAAGTATTGTCAAACAAATTATTGACTATCATCAGGGAACAATCACTGTCACAAGTAAAAAAGGAGACGGCACCAACGTGATAATTACGTTGCCGTTGTTGGAGGATGAAAAATGAAACCACATGTATTAATTATTGAAGATGATCCAAGCATTGCTGATTTGCAAAAAGATTATTTAGAAATTAACGATATGACTGTCACAATTGAACATGATGGAAAAAAAGGATTGGAAGCAGCTTTAAATGAGCCCTTTGATTTAATTATTTTAGATGTGATGCTGCCAACTATGGATGGTTTTGAAATCTGTCGTGCAATTCGGAAAAAAAAGCAAACGCCGATCATGATTGTTTCGGCTAAAAAAGAAGATATTGATAAAATTCGTGGGCTTGGCTTAGGTGCAGATGATTATATAATCAAGCCGTTTAGTCCCAATGAATTAGTCGCTCGAGCAAAAGCCCATATGAACCGTTATCAATTGTTAAGCAAAGCAGAACAACCACCACAATTACTAAAAATCAATGAAATCGCTGTCGACACTGCCGCCCACAAAGTGTTTGTTTTAGAAAATGAAGTTATTTTTACAAGCAAAGAATACAAATTGTTGGTTTTCTTGATGGAACATCCTAACCGTGTGTGGAATAAAGAAGAACTTTTTGAAAGTGTCTGGGGGTTTGATGCCTTAGATACTGAGGTTTCGACTGTCGTTGTTCACATTAAACGGATTCGGGAAAAATTAAAAAAAGCCAATCTTTCTGACTCTCCAATTGAAACGCTCTGGGGAAGTGGCTACCGCTTCAATCGATAAAGAGAGCAAAAATAAGTCGGAGCCTATTTCTAGGCTCCAACTTATTTTTTATTAATTTACACGAGAAAATTTTTGATAAAGTTGGTTGAAAACAATCATAAACTGTTCAATTTCTGCCATTGTATTGCTTTCATCTAAACTAATGCGCACAGCGGAAGTCGCCAATTCCCCAGGCACATGCATGGCATACAAGGTGCTACTAGCCATTTTTTTTCGGCTAGAACAAGCACTCGTAGTCGAAATATAAATCTGTTTTTCTTCCAATGCATGGACTAGCACTTCGCCACGAATCCCTTTCAAAGCAAAACATAAAATGTGTGGCGCAAAATGTTCATTATCTTGTGAAAAAACAGTCACATTTTGAAATTCTTCTAGCGCCTTTAATAAATAACTCCGTAATGTCGCCACATGTTGCGGCCGTTGTTGTTCGTTCTCTAAATGCAAACGTAACGCTTTGGCCATTGCCACAATTGCTGGTACGTTTTCTGTCCCACTGCGTTGGTTGTTTTCTTGCCCGCCTCCTGTTAAAAGCGGCGCTAAACGTTTTCCTTGTTTCCAATACATAAAACCGATGCCTCGTGGTCCATGAAATTTATGTGCAGAAAACGTTGCAAAATCCACCCGATCCGTTAACCACTCTGAGTAATTAACTTTCCCAATTGCTTGAACCGCGTCTACATGAAAATGAATTTTAGGAAACTCCGCTAAAACCTCGCTGATTTTTTTAATTGGTTGAATCGTTCCCACTTCATTGTTCACTGCCATAACAGAAACCAAAATCGTTTCTTTTCTAATTAATTTCTGTAGTTCCTCGACTTTTACACGACCTTCTTTATCCACTGGCGCATAAGAAAGTTCAAAACCTAGTTCGACTAATTGTTCCGCTGTTTCTGTAACTGCTGGATGTTCCAATGCAGAAATAATAATATGATTACCAAATTCTCGTTTTTCGATTGCCGTTCCTTTTAAAACCCAGTTATCTCCTTCAGTTCCGCCACTTGTAAAATAGATTTCATTTGCTGAAACATTGATTAGCTCCGCAATCTGCTTCCGTGCTTGTTGTAAGAGCCGATTCGCTTGGTTGCCTAAGTCATGCAGACTAGACGGATTGCCAATAATCCGCTGACTGGTTTTTACATATGTATCTAAAGCCTGGGGGTAAATCGGTGTAGTTGCACTATTATCAAAATAAATCATTTGTCACCCTTCTTTTTTAAAATTCTTTCCCATTATATACTTTCTAAAGTATCACTTCAAGTCACCACCACGCCATAAAAACAGAGGCTTGTCTGTCGACAAACCTCTGTTTAGTGATTGTTTAATTAAATTGCTGTTAAATTAGGGTTATTGATATTTTTAAAATAAAAATCTTCGATTCGCTTGAACGCTCCTGGCTCAACAGCTTCCAATGCCGTTCCAATTTCATCTAATGAATCTTGATAACGGAATTCTGTCGAGAATAAATACATGCTTTTATCTAAAGCCGCTCGGATGGTCTCGTGAGTATGACGATAGCGGTTTGCATATTGCATCATTTGTTCTGTCAGAGCTGCTGCATTGACTAAATCTTTTGTTTTCTTATCTAATAACTCTAAATCATCTTCGCATAAGTCACACAAACGATTGATTTCATCCATGTTAATGCGCATTTTATTTAAGGCTCGGCTTAAATCTTCAATTCGATCCGTTGCCACATAGAAAAATTCTAAGTAATCAGCAGACAAACCTGGTAATCGTTGCTTTTCAACATACCGCTTGATACTCCGTAAACGGAATTCGTATTCGTCGACTTTTTCTTGGGCGACTTTTTCGCCTTTTCTTAGTTCTTTCAATGAAGCATCAATTTCTAATTGTTGATTTTCAATATCATCTAAAATCTTATAGCATTCTTTATAGAATGCTTGAATTTCAGAGTAAGGAACGGTATGTTCTTTCATTCGAGGTTCCAAGTCTTTTTGACGGCGGATAATTTCTTCAATTTCCGTTTGGAAGCCACGACTACGTCCTAGCTCGTTGTTGTTTAAGGTGTAGCTTTGTGATACATGGTCCAATTCAATCATTAATTGACGGTTATTTTTTAAGGAATGAGAAATATAATCGTCAATAATTTTTTGATTGGTCACGACATATTTCTTCGCTTCAATTTCACGTTCCATCACTTCATATAATGCATCAATCGCCGTTGCTGTGTCGCGATTTGCGACCTCTACTGCAGCAATCTCTGTTTTTTCTAAATCAGCCATTGAATTCTCGACACGTTTTTTCGCATGTTGAATTTCTTCAGCAAAGTTTTGTTCAGGGAACACGTAATCGTCAGCTAATAATTGGTTGTAGCCTTCTTCGATTTCTTTTAATTGATCTGGGAAAGTTTCATTTAATTCTTCATACATTGGTGGAATCCGTTTCATTAAGTCTTCCAATTCATACGTATGACGTTCCGCATCTTCTAGGACTTCTCGAGCCTCAATTGGGTCCCCCGATGTATTTAGTGTGACAAATTGTGTGAATTCAATTTCGACGATTCTTAATTGTATTTGGATTTCGGAGTAAGCTGGACCAAAGCTAGCTTTATCATCTTTTAGTGATTTACTTAATTCTTCATAGACATCCAAAGCTTTTTGAACTTCTAATGAATTGCGCTCTTCACTTTCACGTAATTCTTTCAAGCCATTACGAATGACTTCCACTTCGGCTTCCATTTCGGTCATCGTTTCATTCGCTTCCACGACTGCTTTCTTCGCTTTCATGAAACGGAAAATTTCATTTTGATTTTCGACTTCATAAATTTGACTCTCTAGTTCGGCGAAAGAACGCGTCGATAGTTCTACCCAACGTTGATTCCATTCACGGAAACTATTTTGACTCTGTCCAACTAGATGCATTTTTTTAATGTCATCGATTTCTTCAAAGACTGGCAAGTCAAACAGGGCTTCTTTACGAACTTCTAATTCATCTAATTGTTCTTGATTTTTTTTGCGCATAAAATAACCAATTAAGTATAGCACCGCAGCAATAATAACGATTACTAGTACTAAAATGATAATCCAATTATTCTTCATTTTGGCTCCTCCGATAATTTTTCTATAATAAAAGAAAGGTTGTTTGTTCTCTTCACACGGTTATCTATTGTTCCTGACCCTTGAAAAAGGGCATTCTTGCAGAAATACCTATAGAAAATTATAGCACAAACTGTATATTCATTCACTAGTTATAACAAACTTTTTTAAGAAAACCCGCGATCTTCTTACGAAGGGGTTGATTCACTGCTTTCATCGATCCGATTTTCACTAATTTTTTTACAAATATCACTTAGTTGTGTTAAGAAGGCATCCGCTTGACTTTGATCCATCCCAAAGTGTTCATCGCGCATCGCCCAAACTTCTAGCCCAGCTTCTTTGGCAGAGGCAATGCCTTTTTCTGAATCTTCAATGGCTATACATTCCTGTGGCGCAACAGCTAATTCTTGTAACGTGTGCAGATAAATATCCGGCGCCGGTTTACTTTCTTCGAAATCTTCCCCACTCACGACCGCATCAAAATAACTACTTAATTGCCCCACTGTCAAAACCTCTTCAATTGCGTCTTTTGTGGAAGAAGAAGCTAATCCGATTTTATAGCCTTGTCTTTTTAAAAATTGTAAAACACGTTTCGCATTTTCATCAAGCACAGCTAAATAATCTATCGGATGCGCTTTTTTATAGGCTATGTATTGTTCATTTAAAAAAGCAATATCTAGCTCTTTTTTGTTGACTTGTTCAATCTTTTGCCATAATGAACGCATATCCGCACCGACTAATTCTGGCAAGATTAGGCCCTCAATGGTTAAATCAAATTCCGCTAAAAATGCTTTACGTCGCTCATAATAATAAGCTTCGCTATCTACTAGGACACCGTCCATATCAAAAATAATGGCAGTTTTGGATTCTGTCATACTATTTAACTCCTTCGTTACGACTCATATCTTTACAGTTTAACAAAATTTTAAGGAAAAATGAAGAACAAATATTTTCATGATTTCCTAACTTTCTGAAAATAAGTGGTTGCTTTTCTAAATGTTTTTCGGTATCCTTTTACTAATCTACAAATGAGAAAATAATTAAAAACAGGAGTGATAAACGTGAACGTAGTTAAATTCGGCGGTAGCTCGCTAGCATCAGCACCACAGTTACAGAAAGTCTTACAAATCGTCAAGGAAGAGCCGCGCCGAACGTTTGTCGTTGTATCCGCTCCTGGAAAGCGAACCCCGCAAGATATTAAAGTGACTGATTTATTGATTCAATACTATCAGCGCTACTTAAATAATGAGGAAATTGAATCGACAATCTCTGCCATCATTCGTCGTTATGAAGATCTTTTTGATGAATTACACTTGGATAAAGCAGTTTTAGCTGATATTGCTATTTCGATTCGCCAATTAGCCACTTTACCAAAAGAAAACAATGCTTTTTTATTTGACTATTTTTTAGCTAGCGGCGAGGACAATAATGCAAAAGTTGTTGCCAGTTTTTTCAATCAGAATGGCTTAGATGCTCGCTACATTAGTCCAAAAGAATTAGGTCTCCTAGTGACACCTGAGCCAGGTAATGCCCGCATTTTACCAAAAGCTTTAGAGAAAATTAGTGCCTATCGTGAGACTCAACAAATCTTGGTTATTCCAGGTTTCTTTGGTTATACAGAAGCCGGCGAAATTTGTACTTTTTCTCGTGGCGGTTCCGATATCACAGGGTCCATTGTTGCCGCAGGTGTTCAAGCAGATTTGTATGAAAACTTTACCGATGTGGACGGAATTTATGTCGCCCATCCTGGAATTATTGAACAGCCTCAAACGATTCAAGAATTGACCTACAGAGAAATGCGGGAGTTAGCTTATGCAGGATTTGCCGTCCTTCACGACGAAGCCTTAATGCCTGCCTATCGCGCAAATATTCCAGTCGTTATCAAAAATACCAACAACCCACATCATCCTGGCACCCTAATTACCACCTCTCGCAAAGTGAAGCATGCTCCTGTTGTAGGAATTGCTAGTGATCAAGGGTTCGCAAGTATTTACATTAGTAAGTATTTAATGAATAGAGAATTAGGTTTTGGGCGACGGCTCTTAGAAGTACTAGAAAAATTAGCCTTGAGCTATGAGCATATGCCCTCAGGAATTGATGACATCACGATTGTTTTAAGAGAAGACCAGTTAACAACTGAAATTGAAAATCGACTGATGGCCCAACTCCAAGAAGTTTTAGCGCCTGATGAGTTACGCATCACGCATCACCTTTCCATGATTATGATTGTTGGCGAAGGCATGCGCCAACGAATTGGGGTTACTGCTGAAAGTACAATGGCGTTAGCCAAAGAAAAAATCAACTTAGAAATGATTAACCAAGGATCTTCGGAAGTAAGTATTATGTTTGGTATCAAAAAAGAACAAGAGGAAAAAGCCATCAAAGCCTTATATCGGACGTTCTTCCATGATTAATGAAAAAGACGAATGAGTTTTCTCATTCGTCTTTTTCATTGGTTTCAGTAATTTTCAATTGGCGCTGAATTTCCGCTTTAATTTTAGCTTCTGGCGCAAAATCTTGTTCCCAATTTTCAGGTTTTAATACTTTATTTGTTTCTGGATCATAATGTGGCTGCCCATCTGGAAATAATTTCCCCATATTGGCTTGATGAACGATTTCAATAATTTTTGTTGGATTGACGCCCATTAAGCAAAACGAACCATAAGTAAAATACAATAAATCAACTAGTGCATCCACTTCCTCCACTAAAGGATCAGATACTGGTTTGCCTTTCGCCAAGACTTTCTGCTCTGCTTTATCGACAGATTTTTTTAATCCGTTGACCAATTGTTGAAAAAGTACTTGGTCATTATCAGCAGCACTATATAAAAATTCTACAAGTTCTTCAACTTTAAACTCTGCTCGTCGACTGGCTAACTCCGGCGAAAAAGCAGTTGGTTGCTCTGGTTGTTGTGGATTAAAAACCTCGTGGAAGGCACAAGCCATTTCATAAGGGGATTGCTTTTCAGACATTCAGCTACCTTCTTTCTCAAAATAAATCTAATTGTTTTGGATTCAAATCATCGTAACTCAAATTCAAGACTTTTTGCATCTGTAGAGCGTTTTCTGCGGCATCGCCGCCAGAATTATTATTAAAAATTACGCCCACTTCTTTAGCTTCTTGCGACATTTTTAAAACAGCTTCGCTTAAATCAGCGATTTCCTGCGTATTATAATGATAAAGGGTTCTTTTTTTTCGCCACTCTGCATCATTGGCTAACCAGCCAGCCGCATTACGTCCGTGAAACCGGAAGAGCACGAGATTAGGATTCGTTACATAAGGATAAAAGGGCACTGGATTCGTAGGAATCTGCGGTTCATCTACAATCACAAGTGAAAATTGATTTTCTTTCATAAATTGCAACATTTGTTTTACAAAGTTTGGTTGATACCATGAATTATTTCGTAATTCAATGGCGATGGGTAGGTCTTTAAACCAGTGACGAATTTTTTGCAAGTAAGCGACATTTTCTTTCGTACAACCAAATGTTCCTGAAAATTGTACCAGAAAGGCAAATAATTTTTTACTTTCAATTAATGGGGCCATACTTTCTAAAAAGGCGGTGATCATTTCTTCTTCACTTGCATAATAGGTCTGCCACTCACCTTGACAACTGATTCCACTATAAACTTTCATGACAAAGCGAAAGTTTTCGGGAACTGCTTTGACCCATTCAGCTACTCGTTCTTTGGGAGGAATCCCGTAATACGCCGTGTCCATTTCAACTAGTGGTAAATGACTGGCATATTCATAAAGCGTGGCCCGTTTTTTTCCAGTTAAATAGTCGTGTTCACTAAAAGATGTTAATCCTAAGCGAATCATGTCCTTCCTCCTCTGCGTAACTTTTTATTTTTCTAAACCGTCATCTCAACTTAGTTGGTCCAATCGATATTCGCTTCACAATAGGTTTGACCATCAATCCGAATCTCAAGGCGCGTTTTCAACTGATTTTCTTGTTCGACAATTTCGTAATGACTTTCGACTTCTTGGCCATATTCTACTTCTTTATCAAATTTCACAAGAATTTTTTTCGGTTGATGCGTTGTTAAAAAGTCATACCCTAACACATCCAATAACCAATTAAAGTAAATCGCATTATTAACATGTTGATTGCCATCAATATCAAAAAAACGCACACGATAAGGTAAAAAGTTCCCCTCTGTGACCTTTTCAATTTTTTCATGGCGATAAATTTTAGTGATTTTTTCAGAATCAAAAGGTGCAATAATTTCTGGTAACACACTACTGATTTTCCGATTTTTTTGATCCATTAAGACAAAGGTTGATTTCACAAAGACACATTCATTGCCTTCTTCATCATGAACCCAAAAGTTACGATAACAAAAATATTTGTTATAACTCATAGCTTGCGTTGTAATTGCTACTTTTTCACCAACTTTTGGTAAGCGGTGAATCTCTATTTCATAATTGGTGATGACCCAGCCTAGACCAAATCGAGCGACATAAGCCGCATCTCTTCCTAGTAATTCTGTTTGTTCTTCGGATACTTTGATGACAACCGCTAACAAAGCCGGTATCTTCATTGCACCAGTAAAATCGCCGTCATAGTAGGCAACTTCATAAGAGGATGTATGTTTTTTTCCCACGAAATAATCTCCTTTTTCCAATGGCTACTTTCGTGTCATTGTTTCTTCTTAAAAGTATACCACGTGATTTCTTCAATTGCGATTCCGAATGAAAAATTAACAAAACTTTGAAAAACACT
>OKGO01000278.1_pt1 | contig 11920 bp, 7 predicted proteins | sample 1613211 | NCBI WGS metagenome assembly OKGO01 (sample SAMN04436845, study PRJEB24849) | human gut metagenome | biome: human gut; feature: NICU; material: stool | host: Homo sapiens | place: USA: Saint Louis, MO | collected 2011-09-16 | reverse complement strand
AACTGCAGGTGTTAAATCCATTTAAATCGCTAAAGGGGGAGATGAACAACTAGGGGAAGCTAATGATCTTGGTATTTATCGTTTATTTTAAAGAAAAGATGGACGATCAGATGAAAAAGAAAATTGTTGAGGATTTTAATCGGAAAAGTCAGCATAAAAAATGGACAAAACGCAAGATGCTTAATTTAGCAATATCAAGTGGTTTATTATTTACGTCATTAGCAATCCCTGTAAGTATAGCTGTTACCTCTGGCACAATCAGTGCATCAGCAGCGGTCTTGGATATCGAACTATTATCAAATGTTACGTCAAATAATGACAGTGGCACTTCAACGAGTAATCGTTGGACAGCCGCAAACCAAAATCAACCAGTTAATTTCACGGTTTCTGGTGGCGCTTTAGCAGATGCTTCCGCTGTGTTTAGTGGACAAAAACAAGCGGTGTTAGTGGTTCCTCCTGAGTTAAGAGGAAATGTAGCTGCAGCAGGCAGCGCAGCAATCAATACCAATGTCACGATTGATCTTTCAAAAGTTACTTTTTTGACCGCCGTTTTGAATGCAGCCAATGATTTAACCAATGTCATTACTCAAATTACCAGTGGAGCGTTAGGGAATTTAACTGGTGTTGATATTGATCTGACGGAAGTGAATCGTCAGTTGGAATTAGTGAATAACATTGAAAACTTAGGTGCTGCTTCATTTACAGCTCCGGAAACGTTAGCAGCTGACGGCTCATACATTAGCGCACCAATTAGTGATGGTTTAGGGTTAGTTTTAGCCCAAAATGTTTCAAACATCTTACAAGATTTGAATGCGGCAGTTCAAGCTTTGGAGGCAAAAGGAACCAGTATCCCAAGTAATCTTGTCGCCACAGCCATAAATGCAGCCTTGCTTCCTGTCAAAGGCACGGTAAACGTGGCTGTTTCAGGTGCTTTGCCTTTATTAGCGGTTGGTGGTTCAGGTGTGAATGAGTTAGTGGATGCTTCTTTACTAGGCGCAACTACGGTTACTTTACCAACTACCGTTTCAACACCTCAAAATTTATCCAATAATTTAGATGCTCGTTTTGTAGGAACAGTCGTTCAAACAGATCTTTTAGACGTTAATTTATTAGCAACAGCAGACGGTGTATCCAACATTTATTTTGCTGCAGGTACTACTAGTGAAGTAACCGCACCTACCGTAACAGGAGTAACAGGCAATTCAACGGCAGGTTACGAAGTTAAAGGAACTGCCGATGCCAATGCCACGGTTGAAATCCGAAATGCAGGAGGTGCCGTGATAGGTACAGGTACTGCTGATGGGACAGGGGCATTTACAGTTACCATTCCCGCAGGTGAAGCAGGTGCGAATGAAACGTTAACCGCCGTAGCGAAAAACGCCAGCGGCACAGAAAGTACGCCAACAACGTTCCAAACGCCAGCGGATCCTAATACGCCCGTGGCGACGCCAATTGTTGAGACTGTAACAGGTAGTACAACAAAAGGCTATGAGGTCAAAGGGACTGCTGAAGTTGGCACCACCATTGAGGTTCGCGATGCAGCTGGCACGGTCCTTGGTACTGCAACAACTGGAACTGACGGAAAATATACAGTGACTTTAGATTCAGGAACAGCAACAGCAAATCAAACGCTGAGCGTTGTAGCGAAAAACGCTAGTGGCACGGAAAGTCAACCAGTAACGGCGACAACACCAGCTGATGTCACTGCACCAACAGTTGATAACATCACAGGCAACTCTGGTTCGGGTTATGAAATTACAGGAACAGCAGACCCTAACACAACAATCGAAGTTCGTGATCCATCTGGGGCAGTCATTGGTACAGGTACCTCTGATGCGAATGGTGATTTTACTGTAACGCTACCAACGGGAACGACCAATCCTGGGGATACGTTAACAGTGATTGGAAAGGATAACGCGGGAAATGAAAGTCAACCGACTGAAGTCCTTGTTCCTGCTGATGCCACGGTTACAGCACCAACTGTAACAGGAGTAACAGGTAATTCAGTTGCTGGTTATCAGGTGACAGGCACCGCTGATCCGAATGCTACCATCGAAATTCGTGATGCAGATGGGAACGTGATTGCAACAGGGACTGCCGATGGGACTGGTTCCTTTGCTGTGAACCTTCCAGCTGGGACGGCAAATGCGAATGAAACATTGACAGCGTTAGCCAAAGATCCTGCTGGCAATACAAGTACACCGACAACCTTCCAAACACCAGCAGATGAAGTAGTGGCACCGCCAAGTGTCGACAAAGTTACTGGGAATACAACACAAGGATATCAAGTGACAGGTACCGCTGAACTTGGCACCACCATTGAAGTTCGTGCAACAGACGGAACAGTTTTAGGCACCGCAACAACTGGACCGACTGGCCAATATACTGTGACGTTAGCTTCAGGAAAAGCAACAGCTAAACAAACAGTGAATGTAGTTGCTAAAAATGATACTGGACTTGAGAGTCAACCAACTACAGCTATGACACCCGCTGATGTTACCACACCAACAATTGGTGACATTACTGGAGATTCAACAACTGGTTATGAAATCACTGGGACGGCGGACCCTAATACCACCATTGAAGTACGGAACCCAGATGGAACAATTATTGGTACAACGACAACGGATGATCAAGGAAACTTTACTGTGGACCTTCCAGCGGGAGCCGCTAATCCTGGTGATACATTAACAGTTGTTGGAAAAGACGGTGACGGCAATGAAAGTCAACCAACGGAAGTGACGGTCCCTGAAGATGCAACCGTAGCAGCACCAACTGTGACGACTGTTACAGGAACAACTGCCACTGGGTATCAAGTAACCGGCACGGCAGAGCCAAATGTCACCATTGAGATTCACAATGAAGCAGGTTTAGTTATTGCTACGGGAACGACTGATGGTGCTGGCGCCTTTACAATCACTCTTCCGACGGGCACAGCAACAGCTAACGAAGCCTTAACTGCCATTGCGAAAGATGCTGCTGGGAAAGAAAGTAATCCGACTGCTTTCAAAACACCTGCTGATCCAGATGCACCAGTCACGACACCTACTGTTGACAAAATCACTGGTAGCACGACAAAAGGGTATCAAGTAGTAGGAGCAGCAGAAGTTGGTACAACAGTTGAGGTGCGTGATGCCGATGGCACAGTCCTTGGCATGGCAACTACTGGAACTGATGGCAAATACACAGTGACTTTAGAGCCAGGGAAGGCCTCAGCTAACGAAACAATAACTGTCGTAGCGAAAAATGCAACAGGAAAAGAAAGTCAGCCAGCTACAGCAACTACACCAGCCGACTTAGCCACACCAACCATTGATTCTATTACCGGAAATTCTGGTAAAGGTTACGAAATCACTGGAACGGCGGAGCCCAAAACCACTATTGATGTCCGTGACGCAGACGGAACCATCATTGCTGCTACCACTGCTAACGAAACCGGCCAATATACGGTGACTCTACCAGCTGGCGTAGTGACACCAGGAGAAACGATTACGATTATTAGCAAAGATGGCGCTGGCAATGAAAGTCAACCAGCTACAGCCGTTATTCCAGCGGATGTTGTTTTAGCGGCGCCAACTATTACGAAGGTTGAAGGAAACAAAGCCAATGGCTATACAGTCACTGGAACTGCTGATCCAAATGTCACGGTTCAATTTTACAATAGCAGTGAACAATTATTGGCAAGTGGCAATACAACTACTGGAGGCACCTTCTCCGTTCATATTGCAGCAGGGTTAGCAACAGAAAAAGAAACGTTAACCGCACTAACCACAGATACACAAGGAAATGTGAGTCCTAAAACCACATTTATGACGCCAGCCGATATTACGGGAGAACCAGAAATTAAAATTGCGGCACCAACTGTTTCTTCAGTTTTAGGAACGTCTAAAGCCGGCTACCTCATCAAAGGAACAGCTGAACCAAACCGAATCATTCAAATTAGCAACCGACTATTAAGAAGTGTGATTGCTGTAGGTGCCACCGATGCTGAAGGCAACTTCGCTATCCAATTAACAGCGGGACAAGCGACTGCTCAACAAAGTTTACTTGCGACAGCTACCGATGGCGCAGGACATTACAGTACGGCTACAACCTTCATGACACCAGCCGACCCAACGAATCCTGGAGGAGGCAATGGTAACACTGGCGGAAATAACGGCAATACAGGAAACAATGGCGCAACTGGCGGGAATAATGGGAATGGTTCAAACACAGGTTCAAATCCAAATGGAGGTTCTGGTTTAGGCACAACAGGTTCTGGCTTAGGTTCACTAGGCAATGGCCTCGGTACAAATGGTAGTGGCTACCACCCTAAACTAAGCACCATCAGTTATGGCACTGGAAATCACGGGAAAACAGGCTTCTTACCTAGCACAGGTGAAAAAGAGTCTTCAGCCGTGACAACAAGTTTGTTTGGCGCCTTTGTCGCACTCCTTGCGAGCATGGGAATCATCAAACGCAAACGTAAAAACTAGCTCTCTCCTTTAATTCCTATAGATGAGAAAACGTATTGTTGAGAATTCCCCACTCAATGATACGTTTTCTCATTCCATTTAATGAAGAAAAATTGCCAAATAGAATAAAATGTGCTATTCTATTTTCAGAAAATCGAAGGAACAAGCAGTGAAAGTGCTAAATCCAACCTGAATTTTTTAATGCAGGAGGAGTGGGCGCTTTTTTTGTTGTTATGAAGAAAGGAAGCTAATTATGCAATCAGCTACAATGGAATTTGATACAATTGCGGCGATTTCTACGCCGCCAGGTGAAGGTGCGATTAGTATTGTTCGTTTAAGTGGCGAGCAAGCAGTTGCTATTGCAAACAAAGTTTATCGGTCAGGCACTAAAGATTTAGCTAAAGTCCCCACGCACACGATTCATTATGGTCATATTGTTGATCCGCAAAACGATCAATTGATTGATGAAGTCATGCTTTCTGTGATGCGGGCACCGAAAACATTTACACGAGAAGACGTGGTAGAAATTAACTGTCATGGCGGCATTGTCGTGGTGAACCAACTACTGCAATTACTGTTACGTGAAGGCGCACGAATGGCCGAACCTGGGGAATTTACAAAACGTGCTTTTCTAAATGGCCGAATGGATCTTTCACAAGCAGAAGCAGTGATGGACTTAATCCGTGCTAAAACGGATAAAGCGATGAATGTTGCATTGAACCAATTGGATGGTAACTTGTCGGCGTTAATTCGTTCATTAAGACAAGAAATTTTAAATACTTTAGCACAAGTAGAAGTTAATATCGATTATCCAGAGTATGATGATGTCGAAGAATTAACCACGAAATTACTTTTAGAAAAAGCCGAATTTGTGAAAGCGCAGATTCAACAATTATTAACGACCGCTAAACAAGGAAAAATTTTGCGAGAAGGCCTAAGTACAGCAATTATTGGCCGACCAAATGTCGGGAAATCCAGTTTGTTAAACCATCTGTTACGAGAAGAAAAAGCCATCGTTACAGATATTGCTGGAACGACACGTGATGTCATTGAAGAATACGTTAACGTTCGCGGCGTTCCTTTAAAATTAATTGATACAGCTGGGATTCGCGAAACAGAAGACATTGTGGAACGAATTGGTGTCGAACGTAGCCGCAAAGCGTTAGCAGATTCGGATTTAATTTTGTTAGTCTTAAATCAAAGCGAAGAATTGACAGAGGAAGATCGTCAACTGTTGGAAGCAACGAAAGGCTTAAAACGCGTTATTCTTTTAAATAAAATGGACTTACCGACAAAACTGGATCCTAACGAATTACAAGAATTAGTCCCTGCAGAAGAAATTTTATCCGTTTCGGTGTTGTCAAACACAGGCTTAGACCAGTTAGAAGCGAAAATTGCTGATCTTTTCTTTGGCGGCCAAACAGGCGAAAAAGATGCTACCTATATTTCTAATACACGTCATATTGCTTTGCTGGATCAAGCAGCGCTTTCGTTACAAGAAGTGATTAACGGCATCGAAGCAGGTATGCCAGTCGATTTAGTTCAAATTGATATGACCCGTTGTTGGGATTATTTAGGGGAAATCGTCGGCGATAGTGTCCAAGATGAATTAATTACACAGTTATTTAGTCAATTTTGTTTAGGAAAATAAGACAAGAGAGGAATTTTTTATGAATCAATATCAAGCAGAATCATATGATGTTATTGTCGTCGGTGCTGGACATGCTGGCTCTGAAGCAGCCTTAGCAGCCGCACGAATGGGCGTTAAAACGTTACTTTTAACAATTAATTTAGATATGGTTGCTTTTATGCCATGTAACCCTTCTGTTGGTGGACCTGCCAAAGGAGTCGTTGTCCGAGAAATCGATGCATTAGGCGGTGAAATGGGTAAAAACATTGATAAAACCTACATCCAAATGCGGATGCTAAATACTGGTAAAGGTCCAGCAGTGCGTGCGTTGCGCGCGCAAGCTGACAAACATGCCTATGCGACAGAAATGAAACATACCATTGAAAAAGAAGAAAATTTAACCCTTCGTCAAGGGATTGTTGAAGAATTAATCGTGGAAGATGGCGTTTGTCGTGGTGTTGTAACTTCAACAGGTGCCGCATACCGTAGTCAAGCAGTGGTGATTACTGCCGGTACTGCCTTGCGTGGCGAAATTATTATTGGTGAATTAAAATATTCATCAGGACCAAACAATTCGCAACCTTCCGTTGGTTTAGCCAATCATTTAAAAGAATTAGGTTTAGAAATCGATCGCTTTAAAACAGGAACGCCGCCGCGAGTAAAATCAAGTACGATTGATTATTCTGTGACAGAGGAACAACCAGGCGATAAAGAACCCAACCACTTTAGTTACAGCACGCCAGATAGTGCCTACAATCAAAACCAAGAACCTTGTTGGTTAACTTATACGAATGAAACAACGCATGAAATTATTCAAAAAAATCTACACCGCGCCCCAATGTTTACTGGGATTGTTGAAGGTGTGGGCGCTCGGTATTGTCCATCCATCGAGGACAAAATTGTTCGTTTTGCAGACAAACCAAGACACCAATTGTTCTTGGAACCAGAAGGGTTGAATACCGAAGAAGTTTACGTCCAAGGCTTATCTACTTCTTTACCAGAAGATGTCCAAACAGAAATGCTTCATTCTATTGAAGGATTAGAAAAAGTAGAAATGATGCGTACAGGTTACGCCATTGAATACGATGTGGTAGTCCCTCACCAATTACGCCCAACATTAGAAACAAAGGTCATTGAGAATCTTTATACAGCAGGTCAAACGAACGGAACTAGTGGCTACGAAGAAGCTGCTGGTCAAGGCTTGATGGCAGGAATTAATGCTGCATTGAAAATTCAAGGCAAAGAGCCTCTTGTTTTAAAACGTAGTGATGGCTATATTGGCGTCATGATTGACGATTTAGTTACAAAAGGCACTAACGAACCTTATCGCTTATTAACGTCACGTGCGGAGTATCGTTTGATTTTACGACATGACAATGCGGACTTACGTTTAACAGAAATGGGTCATGAAATTGGCTTAGTCAAAGAAGAACAATATGCCGCCTATCTAGTCAAAAAAGCGGCTGTTGAAGCGGAAATTGCCCGCTTAGGCAAACATCGGATTAAACCAACCAAAGAAGTGCAAGCATTTTTGGAAACCAAAGGCGCTGCTGGCTTAAAAGATGGTATTTTAGCTAGAGATTTTCTGAAACGCCCAGAAATCAGTTATCAAGAAGTCGCTCAATTTATTCCCGCACCTGAAGAGGCGCTCGATCCGAAAGTGATTGAACAAGTAGAAATTCAAATCAAGTACGAAGGCTACATTAAAAAAGCCATGGAAAAAGTTGAGAAACTAAAACGCATGGAAGCAAAACGCATTCCAGAAAACATTGATTACCAAGCGATTAACGGCTTGGCTACAGAAGCAAAACAAAAACTACAAAAAATCCAACCAGAAACGATTGCCCAAGCAAGCCGTATCAGCGGTGTGAACCCCGCTGACATTAGCATTTTGATGGTCTACATCGAACAAGGAAAAATCGCGAAAGTGCAAGGATAATAAAAATTTGAAGCAGTTGCTTCTTCACGGATGATTGATTGTGAAGAAGCAACTGCTTTTTTGTTTTGAATTAGTCTACTTTTTTTTCTAAACTGCAAAAAAAGACTGTCTTAAATAATTTCACAAACTGACCTATACTGAAAGCGCAAACAAATGATAGGAGTGGAACAAATGACAGATTGGTTAGGAATTAAAGGAAAAGTAGTGATTGTTACAGGAGGCTCATCTGGTATTGGTCGCAGCATTGTTGAAAGCTTGTTAGCGCAAGAGGTCTATGTCGCTAATTTTGATATTTCAGCATCAGAAACGCAACATGAGCATTTACTCTTTGTGAAAGTCGATGTAACTTCTCGAGCAGAAGTAGAAGCGGGTGTCGCTCAAGTGGTGGAAAAATTTGGAACCGTAGATGGCCTAGTAAATAACGCCGGAATCAATATTCCTCGTCTATTGGTGGATAAAAATCATCCTCATGGGCCTTATGAATTATCGGATGAGGTATTCGACAAAATTGTAGCCATCAATCAAAAAGGGCTCTACCTAATGAGCCAAGCAGTGGGCCGGATTCTTGTACAAAAACAAGCAGGTGTCATTATTAATATGTCTTCAGAAGCTGGATTAGAAGGCTCCGAAGGGCAAAGCGCCTACGCTGCAACGAAAGCAGCAGTCAGCAGTTATACACGTTCATGGGCTAAAGAGTTAGGAAAATCAAACGTCCGTGTCGTGGGGATTGCGCCAGGCATTATGGAAGAAACGGGCTTGCGCACTTTAGCATACGAAGAAGCATTGGCTTATACACGAAACATTTCTGTGGAGCAATTGCGAGCAGGTTATTCAAAAACAAGTACGATTCCATTAGGTCGTAGCGGAAAACTCCATGAAGTCGCTGACTTAGTATGCTATTATTTATCAGACCGTTCAAGCTATATTACAGGCATCACCACAAACGTAGCTGGAGGTAAAACAAGAGGATAGAGGTGGGAAAACTAAATGACGCTAGTAAATAGATGGTACCAAGTAATAAAATTACTAGTTGATCACAAAGGAATGAGCTTACAGGAATTGCAAGAGAAATTAGCCGCAAGTCCTCAAACAGTTCGTAAAAACATTGATACATTGAATGATGAATTAATCGGTATCGCCCAAATTATTCAGAAGGAAAATCTCTTTCAGTTAGAAATCAATAACTTTGAAGGTTTTGAAGAGGTTTTGTCTGGACGGCTAAAAAGGGAATCTGATTTTAATTCTTCAAGCAAGCGTGTTTCCTACATTATCAAACGATTAATAGAAGAAGATCAATTTATTTCAACTTATGATTTATCCGAAGAACTCGCCGTTAGTCGCGGCACAGTTAATAAAGACATTAAGCGCATGAAAGAGCTGATTGCTCCTTGGCAGGTTGCGGTTGTAGGTACGCCAAACCGTGGCATTCATTTAGAAGGAAAAGAGTTTGATTTACGCTTACTTCATGTGAATTACGTCCAAGAATATTTTGAAGAACAGTTTCTTCATGAAACTACCAAACAAATGATACAAAAAATAATCAAAGAAACAAGACTAGCAAAACAAGATAGTTTTCTTTTACGAAGAGTGGTTTCAATTGTTTTGCAGCGTGTTTTAGCTGGAAAACTCATTACGGAACTACCACTAGAATATGTTGATTATGTTCGTCATAACGAGCAGATTGAAGAACTGATGTATCACTTGGAAATAACCTATAATGTAACGTTAAGCCAATGGGAACGTTCCTTTATCAGCTTTCCTTTTAACATCAACACAAACCATATTCGTAATTCTTTATTGGCTGATGAAGGACTCTTAGCTGACTATTTTCAAAAAATGATGAAAAAAATTCATCATTCAGTTGTTGTTGAATTTGATGAGGACTTCTTGTTTTCAGAAATGAAAGATCATTTAAGAAACGTGATGAATCGACTCGTTTTTCATGTGGAGTGTCACGATTTATTTTACGGAGAAATTGAACGACAATATCCTTTGGCCTATGAATTAGCCAAGATTGGCTTGCAAGAATTGGGCCGTTTGTTAAATCGTTGTGTGCCGACGGTTGAATTTGGGTATCTCGCTTTGTATTTTGAACTAGCATTGAGAGGGAACTATGAAGCGGGAGCCAAAAAAGAAATCGCTGTAATCTGCAGTACAGGTCATGGAACGGCCTTGATCATTCAGCGGCAATTGGAAAAAGTTTTGGGTCCAGACGTCCAGATTGCCCATTTTTCTGAAGAAGAGGCAGAGAGAATAGAATTGAATCAATATTTTGCTATTTTTACAACCATTACCTTAAAAAATATTCGACCACAAACACCGATGATCCATTTAACTAATTTATTTAACGATACTTGGCTCAGAAATGAGTGGCAGAGAGCAAAAGAAATTCGTTCCGTGGAATCTCAAAATATTCATATGACCTATCAATTATTAGAGAATACTCAAGGTTACCGAGCGAATATCCAGAAAATGGTTGCTGATTTAGAAGCAGAAAAATTAGTAGATCCTCAATTTATCGAACGAATTTTTACTAGAGAAGATCAACAAACAACTATTTTTGAATCGGGGATTGCCTTTCCCCATACAATTAATCAAGCCTTACCAACGATTATTTTATCGATTGGGGTTTTTGAAGAATCACTGGTTACACCAGAAGGTAAAGTTGATGTTATTTTGCTGTTGGGTATTCCAGAAGAGCTGACGGCCACTGTTGAAGCAGAGTTACTACAACTATATGACCGCTTGTTTACAATCGCAGGAGACGAACGTTTACGTAATGAGTTACGGAAGCAACGAGATGTTTTAGCAGTTAAAGAGTGGATGCAAAGGAAGGGGATTATCATATGAGTTTTATCTACGTATTCGGGGCGCTTTTTTTAACAGCTTACTTTGTTCAGATAGCTATGGGAATGAAACAGATTAAACACTTTAATCAAAACTACCAAGAATTGCGACAATTAGGAAAAGTCGCGATTGGTCGACGTGCAGGGAAGTTAAAAGCAGGCACGATTATCTTGTTTGCTGTGGATTCGCAAGGGAAAATCTTAGCCGCTAGAAAGATGCAAGGTGTCACCGTTCTAGCTAAATTTCATCCCTTACCTCAGTACGTGAACGAGGATATTCATTATATGGATCATTACCATCCACTCGTACAAAAGGAAAATAAATTAACCCAACAAGCGATGGAAAATGCACGAGAAATTTACTTACGTGTTGAGCTTGGCAATTATCAAGAAACACAACCATTAACGCCGCTTAATGGAGCCAAAATTCAATGGCAATTATGGAAAAATAAAGTACAAACAAAATTGAAAGGAAGTGTCGAGTAATGTCTTATATTACAAAATTTGCGGAAGGATTTATGCACCTTTTCCAAACAGGAGCAGAAACATTTATTTCTTGGATGACAGGCATCGTACCTGTTGTTTTGATGTTAATGGTAGCTATGAATACTTTAATTGCTTTTCTAGGAGAAGAAAGAGTAACCAAAGTAGCCAAACTTTCTGCTAAAAATCCTGTTACGCGATATTTAGTGCTGCCTTTTTTATCCGCTTTTATGTTAGGCAATCCAATGTCCTTTACGATGGCTCGATTTTTACCAGAATACTATAAACCTAGCTATTATGCTGCACAAGCGCAATTTTGTCATACAAGTAATGGAGTTTTCCCTCATATTAATCCTGGTGAATTGTTCGTTTGGTTAGGGATTGCGCAAGGGATTGATACGTTAGGACTAAATTCGATGGACCTAGCGATTCGCTATATGTTTGTAGGGATATTAATGAATTTTATTGGCGGTTGGGTTACCGATTTCACTACCGCCTATGTTTGCAAACAACAAGGAATTACCCTTAGTAAAACAGTAGAGATTGCTGTGGATTAGAAAGGAGCAAG
>OKGO01000256.1_pt1 | contig 13022 bp, 8 predicted proteins | sample 1613211 | NCBI WGS metagenome assembly OKGO01 (sample SAMN04436845, study PRJEB24849) | human gut metagenome | biome: human gut; feature: NICU; material: stool | host: Homo sapiens | place: USA: Saint Louis, MO | collected 2011-09-16 | reverse complement strand
TGATTTCTTTTTGATCAACATCATTTGTATAAAATTTTACTGCATACTGTCCCTTTTTTGACGTATCTATTTCATCACATGTGATAATAAGATTCTTCACCTTTATTTTTCCGTCTTTTATATCTTTAGATGAAATCATCTTTTTTCCTACCTTTTTTATAAGTGATAGCGGAGTATCATTGCTCTTATAATTAAGGGTCATAGTTTTATCAAATTGAATGGTATAATCTTCTGCTTCACATCCGCTAAAAAAAAGACAGGCAGTTATACAAAAAATTAGAATTACTATTGTTCTTTTTCTTATTTTGATGACTCTTCACCTCCTAAAAAAAATCAAAGGTGGAAATGATTTCCACCTTTGCATTATTCACAATTTGCTTTTTTTCTATAATTTATAAAACTAAACACACTTGCTGTAATTACTGATACAATCATGTACATCATTATACTAGAATTATCATCACCAGTTTTTACCTTTTTAGCAACAGGCATCAGTTCATCATACATTGTTATTTTTTGAACTTCTCCAGTATCACTAACTGTAAATTCTTTATTTTGTGCAATTTTATAATTTACTGGTGCAATTACTTCTATCATTGTATATGTTTGGCCAACAGTTAATCCACTAATTTTATGTGGTGTTTTTCCAGATACCCATTCATCTACAATATTTCCGTTTTTATCTTTAATTTGCAAAGTTGCACCTTCAAGCTCTTCCTGTGAAGTTATATCCTTCTTATAAAATTCAAATTGAGTAATTTCATCTGTTATCTCAACAGTTAAATTTTGTTCTTTATTTGTTTTAAAGGTAACTGGCTCGGCTGTTGCATATCCATCAGGACTCTTTAGTTCTGTAATAACATATTCCTGATCTTCAACTGTACCTCTGATCATATGTGTTGTTTCATCACCGTTGATATCGATGTTATAATATTTAGTTTCACCATTTGCCTGCATTAAAAGTCTATAATCATCCCGTCCTTCATTTTTAGAAATTCTGTAATATGTACTTGAATCATCTTCAATATCAACATACATATTACTAACAACTTCACCTGATGTAAGTTTAGTTTTCATATCCTCAGTAATATCGAAAATATGTTCACCGCTTGTCCATTTATCAGTGATCTGTTTAGTTTTAGTACTTGTTACCTGGAATTCTCCTCCTTTTAAAAGTTTGTTGCCATCGTTTCCGTTTTTCGCAAACTCAACACTGAAATTCTTCATTTCAATATCTTGGATATCTCCATCTTTGACAGTGAACTCGATAGGTTTTGCTAAAACATAACCTTCTGGAGCATTTACTTCTCTCCATTGATAATCACCAGCTGGTAATCCAACAATTTCCAAATTGCTGTCATCGGTGATCCATGTATGAACAGGCTTACCAGTTTTGACATCTACGATTTCCATTGGAACACCGTAAAGATTGTCCCCATCAGCAGTTACCTTGCTGAAAACTGTTTTTGTTAATTCATTATTTATATTTAATGAAGAAGTGTAAGTTAACGTAACAAAATCCTGCTGTGCAAACTGTACTGTTTTGACTTCTTTGTCTAAAACAAAACCATCTGGGCAGGTAATCTCTTCCACACTGTATGTTCCCATTGGCAATCCGGACAAAGATAACTTACCATTTGTATCACATGAATAAATTCCGTTTTCTAATTCTGTACCATTCACTAATTTTACGACATCATCATTGCTTCCTTTACCTGAGCCAACAGTAATCGCATCTCCTTTAGAATATAATTTTTCTAAAGAAACACCATCATAAATATCTTGGTTTGCAGTAATCTTGAATTGTACTTTCGTTAAATCATAATCAGCTTTATTGACTTCTATATTAGAAACTTCTAAAGATTTATTTATCTCTAACGTACCTGTAGGTCTTAATTTATTGACAACGATCTGTTCTGTTGTCTGATCTTTATTAATTGTTACCTGAAACGTCTTTTGAAGAACCGCATGACCATCAGGTACTTTTGTTTCAGTGAGCAGATATTCTCCAACAGGCAGACCGCTCATTGATAATTTGCCATCTTTGACTACAAGTTTTTTTTCAAAATCAAGTGTAGTATGTTTTAATGAGAATTCTGAACCGTCAATCAATTTTCCTGTATCATTTGTTTTTCTTAATTCAAAATCACCTACATCCATCCACTTAATATTCAAATTTATTGTAACAGGATCTTGAACTGTTGTTAATGTTCCCTCATCTTGGTAATTACCGCCACTTCTAATAACTAGCGGCGCATATTTCACTAAATTTTTTCCATTTAAATTACCACTTGAATAATCTTCTCTTTTTTCAAGTGTTGTACTTAAATAAAATGTTTCTCCACCGTTGACGGAAACAGTTCCAGTATTAACAGTTCCCTTTGTTAGATTATGTAATTCCACTCCATCTTGTAGTGGTATATTTACAACTACATCGTTGTTAGCATTTAACTTAATTTCCTCAGTTCTTTGCTGACCATTCTCATAATATGCGTTAAGACTTGATTTTGAGAAATTAAATTCGTTTGTTGGCACAGGCATGGATTGAATCTGATCGTATCTCACTTTTAAACCAATTCCATGTGCTTCTAAATCTTCCCATGACTTACCACCATAAATATCTCCACTATATGCATAACTAGCCATAATATGTGTATAAAGATATTTATTAGTATCATTTGTAACCTGATCATCTTTAAAAACATCTCCAGGTCCACCATAACCGTAGTAAAGAACTTTTAAAAGTGCCTCGTTTGTGTCAATAACACTATTTGCATATTGTCCTTCAGGTGGAGTATCTTTAGAAGATTCCAAGCAATACGCTAAACTGCCGTTTATATAGCACATTTTTGTAGACCAGTTTCCAAGCCAGCTTGGATAACGGATTTCCTGTCCCCAGGTCAATGTAGCGTTTAAGGCATTTGCCTGAGTTAATGTCGATGCACTGATACTTAAAAACATCGCCAGTACTAACATAAGCTGTTTCCAGCATTTTTTTATTTTGTTTAATCCTTTCATTTTTCTACCTCGCTTTAAGTTAAAATAAAAAAGATATCATTTTAATATCTAAATAAATATTAATTTGTATCTATATCGCCTCCCTTCGTATTATTGCAATAATAACAGCACTAACTCCTGCTAATACGGCAAATAGTTTCAAATCAAATGCATCACCTGTTTTTACTGCAATTACAGGTGAATGTTTAGGGACAATACTGATATCATAATTCATGCTGTTTTTGCTTTCATTGTTAAATACAGGTACGGATATCAATGTTGATACGATATTCTCATATTTATTGATATCTGTTGCCTGAAGCAGATAAACACCCTTTTCTAATTGGTTAAATTTGACCGTTCCATAGTCATTGGTAGTTTTTCTAGTTCCAACTATATTTTTTGAAACAGTAATTTTTGAAATAGTGTATGCTGCATTTTTCATATCTTCTGCCGTTTCTAAAGTGTTTAAATCAATCTCAATATCCTGCAGATCATCTATAAAAAGGTACTGTCCATTAACTACATCACCAACTTTAATTAATTCTAGTTCTACGTTTTTTACACTGGTTCCCTTTTTTCCTTCTTCAAGGTTTACTGTTACAGATCCTTTGACTTCTTCTAAAGCTGAAATATTCGTTATGCTGATAAAAAATAAAAAAACTGTGAATACTGCTGTAATTAATTTTTTACACATTTTTCACCCCTCGTTTTCTAAAAAATAGTATGCCTGCCACTGAAAACAGAACAGGAATAACATAGAAAATAATTTCTCTTAATGACGGAATACTGCTTTTAATTGATTTCTTTTCCTTTTTCTTATATGGAACTCTTTTACCTGTTATTACAAGCCTGTGGGTATTTAGCCCATAAGGGGTACAGGTAATCAGTGTCGCTAAATCCTGATTATCTATAATTGAATAACTGACCTTATCAGGCAGTACTACTTCTATTTTATTTATTTTATATGCTAAAGTTTCATCAATTACTTTAATAAAAAAAAGATCACCTTTTTTAAGCTCGTCTAATCGAGTAAAAAGTTTGCTTGACGGCAAGCCTCTATGACCAGTTAAAACAGTGTGGGTATTGTTACCACCTACAGGCAAAGAACTGTCCTCTATATGGCCAGCTCCCACGTTTAATACATCACTGTCTGTACCATGATAGACAGGCATATTTACCTTTATTTTTGGAATTTCTACAGTTCCTATTACACCATTTCCAAGATCTAAAACATTTTCATATTCTAACCCTGAATCCTCTGGCAGTCCCTTTTCTTTTGAATACAGGTTATCATTCCATTCATGAGCTTCGTTCAGCATTAACTGTTTATTTGCACTGCTCAACTCACTGACAGAACTGTTATATGTATCGATCTGATCTGCCTGTTCTATGGACTCCATATAATTAGAAATAACAGGGTAGCTCACAAGAGCCAGTCCTGTTATAAAAATTAAAATATCTTTTTTAAGAAATTTGAGAATTCTCATCTTTTTCATTTTTTCTTCTTCTGATAAGTACAGTTACCATCACCGCAGTACCCGTTGCAACTAATAATAAAGTGGCCATACTACCTGTTGCAGGAAGTTTAGATCCAACTTTGTTTACAACCTTGATATTAAGTGTACCTGTATCTACATCAGTTGATAGTGTTTTGTCATATTGACTATATGCGCCAGTGTAAAATTCTTTAAAACTTGCAGTTGCTTCTAATTTCTGTAATGTCTTTGCTGTTGCACCATCGCCCTTAACATAATTTAATCTGTTGTCAGCTCCATAAGTTGCTTTTACATCAACCTTGATCGGATCTTTTAATAATCTGTATCCATCAGGTGCTTTAGTCTCTTTCAGATAATACACCTGTGAATCAAGGCCAATAATATTAAAAACACCATTTGAATCAGATACCATTTCAACTGCTCCATTAGGTGCAGAATCGCCCGTTACACTGTCCCTATTGATTACAGTATAACCGTCACCACCGCTTGCTTTTTTAACATATACTTCTTTAGTACAGTCCTCATCAGAATATAATTTAAACTTAGCACCTTCCAGCTTTCTTTCTGGAGTCTGGTCATTTACTTTGATACCGTCCATTCTAAATGTAAATGCTACTACTGTATCCCAAGGTGTTAACCCTGTTTTGCCAGTTCCGTCATTGTCGGGATCGTTAGAATATTCCAGTCTTACATCATTTTCGAAACCTGCTCTACCAGTATCAGCCTGTGCTGATTCATTTAAAGTGGCACTATATTCTACAACAATTTTTTGACCGTACAGTTTCTCTGTTTCTGGATTTGCTCCCGCTTCAGATGAATAAAAATATTTATTAATTGTCGCTTTTAAATCTGTAATCTGGATCTGGAATGTTTCTCCAGTTAGACCAGTTGTTACAACTTTATAATCTGTATCTTTTACAAGTGTCTTGTTCCCGACTTTAACAACTACACTATCCTTATTGAATGTTAACTGGCTGTCCATGCGGTCATGCATTGCAAAATAATATGTATCATATCCGTTCATATTTGGTGCATATGTCAAATAACGGTAAGGCACGGTCTGTCCAATCTCATAATCTCCTACATCATTCCATCCGTCTTTATCTGTTCCGACTGTCTTTTGATTATCATCTTCTAAAATCTGTTTTTGAATTACAGGAAAATCTGATTTTATATCAATTGCAACATCTGGATTAGCAGTATTTACCATGATCATGGATGCAGCACTGTGCGTTCCATTAACACTCGTAATTTCATCGATTATATACCACCCGTATGCAACATCTAATGTATAACTGTCTGTTGTTGTAGATGGGACCGTTAAAACCTGAGTAGGGTCGGCTTTATCTTCAACTAACATATTTCTCAGATTCTCAACAAAATATCTAAAATTAGAATATGCAGTCTCATTTTTCTGTGTCTGTGAAACATCATTGATCACCTGATTGTTATTTAATGTCTGAATATAATCTATGATTGCATATTCTGTATCTTTTCCAGTAACCTTCTTTAACGATTTTTCATATGCAGGATTCATTGTATAGTTAATACTTTCCATTCCAGCACTGTTTTGAGCATCAAAGATGCGGTAAATATTAAATTTTTTACCTGCTAGACTTTGAGTAACTCCATTATCTCCTACATTGGCATTAATAGTTATATGTCCTGTTCCTTCAGCATTTACTTTCGTAAAAATCATGTTTCCATTATTTCCACTATTGACTAAGTTTGCTACTGTTCCTGCTGTCGTTAAAGACAGTACACAAGCAAAAGCGGTTATACCTAATTTTTTAATTTTCTTCATCATTGTTTTTTCCCCTTTTGATTGTAATTAATAAACATAAAACACCTGCTGCTGTTAAAACAATCGTCATTGGACTTCCAGTTGCAGGAAGAATAGATCCTCGACTGTTTATAACTGTTAAATTTCCTGTATATAAGCCATTTTCTAACGTTAAGCTGTTATTTTTATCATCATCTTTAATCTCTTTATCATTAACAAAAAAAGTGAACTTCCCGTTCACATTTTTCAATGATATTTTAATTGGATCTTCCAGCAGACGATAACCTGCAGGTGCTTTTGTTTCTTTTAAATAAAAATCACCAACAGAAATCCGATCAAAATTCAATTGACCGTTCTTGTCGGTTTTTCCTTTTTCTATTTCCTTCGTACATTCCTTATCAGAATATAAGCTAAATTCAGCATTCTCTAATACTTTACTGTTATCATTCTTCTTTGTAATTCGAAGATTGCATATATCTATTTCATTTTTAACAGTAATGGTCATTGTACCGTGAAACGGCACATTAAAAGTACCATCTTCTACAGTACCATTCAGATCTGAAACACTGAATGCCCCCTTCTCATCAACATAAAAATAATATTTGGTATCATTTAATTTATAAGAGTCAGGTGCTTTTGTTTCCTGAAGATAATAGGTTTTCTGTCTTGATAAATAAAAGACAGCAATATTGCCATTCTTATCTGTTTTATACGTTCCTACTTTCTTTTTATCTGTAACGTTGTATAAATCAAATTCAGCATTTTCAAGTTTTTTACCCGAATCCTTATCAACTTTATAAACATTTATAAAAGTAGGATAGTTATTTATTTCCCATGTCACATCTAATCCCATATGCAGTTTAGAATCAGTTTTATCAGCAGTTATAGTAAAATCATATGTACTGTCATCATCACGAAAACCATCTGGTACTGCAGACTCCTTTAGGGTGTATTCCCCCAAATTAAGATTATCCAGTTCACCATAACCGTTTTCATCTGTTGTAAGATTTCCTACCACTTCGCCCTGCCTATATATAACAGTTCCCTGTGGTGTTCTTATATCGTTTCTGGCAATCACATCAAATGTTGCGTTTGCTAATTTTTCACCTGCATGATAATCTAATTTATCAACAGATATTTTACCCATTATCCTATTGTTTACAACATTGATCGTTGTATCACTCGGCCAAAAATTAACCGCATGAGAATAAAGATTTTCCTGAACAGCAGTATTATAATAAATATGAATAACATACTGGCCACTTTCAGGCATCTGTTTATTTGCACGCCATACGCCGTCACTTTCTTTTGTTAGATTGACCCAATCAATATCATCCTGTCCGCCTGCCACAGACCATGTCGGAAATTTAATCAGCGTTACATTATCTGGCACACCTGTTACTTCATATTTTATATAATGGTTGTCTGCAAGTGTAGATGATAATTTTACATTTACTTCTTTACCTTCTATCACCGCTGTAAAAACACTTCTGTCGATATAACCATCTAATGTAAATTCCTGCTCGTATCTCGAAGAAGCTGTATATCCATTTGGCACTGTTTCCTCTACCTTAAATTTACCTTCATTCAGATCTGTTTTTTCTAAAAAATCACTCTCATATAATTTATTGGTAGAATTATATGAAAACTCTCTTAATTTTTCATATTGACTAGTTGTCTTATTCCACTGTAATAAATCAAATTTAGCGTTAGAAATGTTTTCACCAAAATTGTCAGTTTTATTAATACTTATTTGACTGCCATTTAACCAACTGACATTAAAACTTAATGTTCTTGGGTCACTAGTTACAGAAAGTGTCGCCTCTGCTTGGTATCCACTCCCTGGCATTATAGCCAAAGGAGCATACATTGTAGAATTATTACCAGCTAATTCACCGCTACTATAATCTTCCATTTTTTGTAACGGTGCTGACAAATAAAAAGTATCACCACCATTAATTGAAACTGTTCCACTGCTAACTGTCCCTTTTGTTAGATTATGAAGCTCTACCCCTTCCTGTAAAGGAATGTCTATTGTCACATTGCTTTCAGCATTAAATGTATTGTTTTCAGTTCTCTGAGTACTTGTGCCTGAATCATAATATGCACTTAAATTAGTTTTAGTTAAATTAAATGTTTTTGTCGGTACTGGCATGGACTGAATCTGTTCATATCTCCATTTCAATCCAATTCCATTAGCCAATAAATCATCCCATGACTTACCACCATAAATATCTCCTGAGTAAGCATAACTAGCCATAATATGCGTATACAGATATTTATTAGTGTCATTGGTAACTTGGTCATCTTTAAAAACATCTCCTGGTCCGCCATAACCGTAGTAAAGAACTTTCAATAGTGCATCATTATTTCTAATAACATAAGGTGCATATTGTCCTTGTGGTGGCGTGTTTTTTGAAGATTCGAGACAATACGCAAGTGATCCATTAATATAACACATTTTAGTACTCCAATTGCCTAGCCAACTAGGATAATAAATTTCCTGTCCCCATGTAAATGAAATACTGCTTTGTGCCATCACTGGAAATACTGATGACAAAATACATATGATAGAAAGAAACGTAATAATAAAGCATTTAATTTTTCTTGTCATTTTATTTTCCTTCCTTCTTCATTATTTTTCTATATAACTAACAAGGATTTCTACAATAAAATTTCATTTTATTCCCTCCAAAAATAAAAAGCAATTCAACGAATTGCTCTTTATATATATTTATCCCAATATTTTACATCTGTGGCATCACTTGGAACTCTCCACGATTCTAATGGATCGCCCTCATAACAGATATATCCATCCTCAAAAGTTGAATCTCCCCACTTATAAGTCACTGTACGCCAAACTTTTCTTTTTACTGGCTGAGTATTTTCTCCCGTTGTTCCAGAATTTCCTCCAGTATTTCCTGAGCTTGATCCACTCCCAGAACTTCCACCTGAATTACCACTATTTCCTCCTGAATTGTTGCCACCAGATGTTCCTCCATTTGAAGGCTTGTTAGAACCACTACCAGATGATCCTGAGCTTCCTCCAGTAGAACCTGAAGGTTTGCTTCCAGAACTATTAGAGCTGCTATTTGAATTGTTTCCACTAGATACTACTTTATTTCCTGATGAATCTGCTTTTTTCTTAACAGTATTTTTTACTGTTTTCGTTCCATCAGCATTTGTTACTGTCTCTTGCACTACCACTTCATCCTCAGCAACTGCAGGTGGCGCAATTACTGTAATCTTTACATCTTTTTCAGCTTTATTTCCATTTGTATCTTCAATATTGGCTTTTACAGTATATTTAGCAGGTACATTAATATCTACTGTACTGTAATCAACTGTCAATTCATTCATTGTTGCTAAATCGGTCGCTATAATCAGTGATTTAAAATCAAATGTTGCCAAATCTGTTCCCTGTAATATTTCTATATTTTCAGGTGCTGTAATCTCTGGAGCAGTTGTATCTTTCACAACTACCTTAACTGTTTTAGTTTCATCTTTATATGTTAAATTTACTTTATAATCTCCTACTTTAGCAAACCCACGATCTTTTTCTTCAGTAGTACCATCCTCGTTAGTCACTGTTTCAATATCATTTTTAATATCTGATTTTATTTTAAGGTTTTTTTTCAAATATTCCTTATCTTCTTTATTTAATCCTTTAGTATCAACTAAAGTGTCAAAATCAGCTTTAAATTCTTTTCCGTATTCAAGATTAATCGTATTTTTCTTTAGTTGTAATTTTGGTGAGGTGTCTCTTGTCGCATATACAATTCCTCCACCACAACCTAAGACAATTAAACCTGTAACACATCCCGCAATGATCCTGTTCTTTTTGGTATTTAAATACTTATCAATAATATCTTTTCTGATGTCCATACTTTATCCCTGGTATATTGTAATTGACCCATCTAGCTGGTCATCTACAATATACATTTCCTTTCTATCAACCCTTTAATAACCGTGGTTGATTACGGTTATGTTCATTTGTAAAATCGAATTTGTGAATGTGGATTTGTATTTTTTCCTGTGGCTTTGACTACTTGATGGAGGTTCTTACCACACCTTATTCCTAAACAATGATTAGTTAGATGAGTCTTTGAATTCGTATTTTGAACCAGGTTTTGTGGTCTAAGTATTGTGGATAACCATTTTCACATATCTCAACAAAGAAAGGATGTCTATATATGAAATTAATTGGTATCGATGTTGGAAAGAACAGTCATCACTTTTGTATCATGGATAAAGAGACTGGCGAACTTAATATTACACCAACTCCTTTTCCTAACAACAAAGAAGGCTTTGACTTTCTGATCAACTCTCTTAAACCGTATTCTAAAAAATCAGTTCTATTTGGTATGGAAGACACAGGTCATTACCATATTGCTCTTCTAAAATTTCTTCTTAACAATGGATATACTGTAGCTTTGATTAACCCCAAGACTACTGACCTTACTCGAAAAATGGAAGGTGGCATTACTAAGAATGATAAGCTGGATACAATCACGATCTGTGATGTTCTTGATACTCCTGAACGTAAGAAACAATACCGGATTACTAAAGTGAACAGTTTTGACTTATATGAGCAAAAACAACTCACTCGCCATCACCATAATTTAAAAGAAGAACTGAACGTCTACTGCAATCGACTACAGAAATCGATTGATCTTGTATTTCCTGAATTCAACACCTTGTTTCGCTCAAAGTATGGTGTTGTTTACATGAATCTTCTTAAAACTTTTGGCAGTGCTGAAGTTATTGCTTCTACGGATATTCGTACCATTCGTAAATGTTTTGAAATCAGAGGTAAAGGCAACCGTATTCCATTGACACCAGAAGAGTTGAAAGAATGTGCAAAGAACTCTGTTGGAATCTCTTCTGAAGTTGAAACCATACAAATCAAACACTTAGTAAGTCAAATCATGCTTATTAAAGAGCAAATCGCTGAAATAGATAAAAAAATAGAAGAGTTCTCAATCAAAAACAACTCTCCTATACTAACCATCCCAGGTATTTCTCATTTCTCTGGTACTTCTATTTTAGCTGAATTAGGAGATATTGGCAATTATTCCAAGCCTTCTAAGATCATAAAATATGCAGGAGTAGCTCCTTATCACTATGAATCGAGTCAATTCAATGCACAGCACACATCCATAACCAAGAAGGGGTCTAAATATCTTAGAAAAACTTTGTATCAAATCATACTGCCTGTAATCAATAATAATCCTGTATTCAAACGATACTATCAATTAAAGATTTCACAAGGAAAAGGACATCGTTGTGCTCAAGGGCACTGCATAAGAAAACTACTTAGAATCATTTATCATCTATTAGATACAGGACAAGCATTTGAGCCTGCATTATTAAGATAGGATAAATATATTTAAGAACATCATAACTTTTAAAAATCATAATTTAAAAGTTCTTTTCGTCATGCCTAAAATTAATCTGATATTCACATTTTCAAAGCTCAACTTTCAATTAACTTAAAAATCTAATAGTTTTACATTTTCAAACTTTTTCATAAAAACTACTTGAATTTTATATAGTTAGCTCCATCATCTTTATAAATTCTTCAAATAAAGCATCAGTATCCAATGGACCAGCACATGCTTCAGGGTGAAATTGTACTGTTTTAATATTTTCTTTAAGATAAGTAACACCTTCGATTGTCTTATCATTTACATTGATAAACCATGGTTTTGCTACTGCTGAATCAATTGAATCTTCTTTAATCACAAAATTATGATTCTGAGTAGAAATATATACTCGACCAGTTTCTAAATCTTTAACCGGATGATTAGCACCATGATGGCCATACTTCATCTTTTCAGTTTTGAAACCATGGGCTAAAGCCATTAACTGATGTCCTAAACAAATCGCAAAAATCGGTGTTTGACTACTTGCAAGCAGCTTGATTTCTTCAATAATTTGAACATTTTCCTCAGGATCTCCAGGACCATTTGAAAGCATGATTCCATCATACTTTTCTTTTAGAATAACTGACGCTGGCGTACTGGCAGGATAGACTGTAACTTGACATCCACGTTTCACTAAACTTTTAGCAATGTTAGCTTTTGCTCCATAATCTAATAAAGCAACTCTTTTATCTCCAGTACCAATTGTATAAGACTCTTTACATGTAGTTTGTTCCACAACTCCAGTTACTTTGAAAGCATGAATCCGTTTCATTACTTCATCAAGATTTTCATATTTAGTTGTTGTTATCATTCCATTCATACATCCAATATTACGAATAATTTTCGTTAGATTTCGAGTATCAATTCCTTGAATCCCAGGAATATCATGTTGGATTAGGTATTCCTCTAAATTAATATTTTTTCTAAAATTACTTCCCAATCTAGCTAGTTCATTTACAATAAATCCCTCTACATGTGGTTTACTTGACTCTTGGTCTTCTAAACAAACCCCATAATTCCCAATTAATGGATAAGTCATTACGACTGACTGACCAGCATAAGAAGGATCTGTTAACACTTCTAAATATCCTGTCATCGAAGTATTAAATACAAACTCACTAACTACTTCTTTAACTGCACCAATACTTGTTCCTTCAAATACACTGCCATCTTCTAAAATTAAGTATGCTTTCATCATTCATCCTCCTTAATTACTATAAAAAAACATATCAATATAACTGATATGTTTAATAACAATAAAAATATAAAAATGAGTTCATAATATCAAATTTTTCACTTACTAATTCTTTAAAAAAC
>OKGO01000229.1_pt1 | contig 14489 bp, 9 predicted proteins | sample 1613211 | NCBI WGS metagenome assembly OKGO01 (sample SAMN04436845, study PRJEB24849) | human gut metagenome | biome: human gut; feature: NICU; material: stool | host: Homo sapiens | place: USA: Saint Louis, MO | collected 2011-09-16 | reverse complement strand
ATGTTATTTTCTACTGTGTAAGTTAACATTTTATGTTGAATTAAATACGGTGCATAGTATTGTTTATATTTTTCATACGTACCACTAAACAAGTAAACCACTTCTTGTGGATGAACAATGAATAAGGCGCCTGCTAAAATTTCAGGTTCATCTGATGTTTTCATTTCTTTAGCCTCGTCAATCCGTTTGCGCACGGTACGAACTTCATCTTCAAATTCACGTTTCTGGTTATTTTTTTTACGGCTTTTAGGATTGGCAATTAACGCTTCATTGACTTCGTTGAGCGTCTCTTGTAATTTGCGTAATTTCTCATGAAGATTTTCTAAATAAGTAGCAAAGTTTAGTTCCGCCACCATAAATTTCGCTCGTTCGCCAAACTCTTCATAAACAGCTTGGTAATAAGCTAAATCCTTATCTTCAAAATTACGCCGTGCACTTGTTTCTTCCGTTAATTTCTTAAAGAGAGGTAGCTCTTCGTAACGAAGTTCTCGGGTTGTTACTCCTTATTCCCATGTATTCTTGATGTCATATTTAGCATCTTTTCCATAAGATTTCCAAAGCTCTTCTTCTGTTAATCCAGCCATATCTTTGACAAACAGCCAACGTGGCGCGCCATCAAAATTGTGCACATCAAACCCTTGGTGTTCAAAACCAATTGATGTGAAATAGTCAAATGTTTCTTGATTGACCTTTTCAACTTCACCGCCATTAAAATCACGTAAACAAATTTGTTTATTTGGAGTAAAGGTTAAATAAAGGCCATCATTTTTTTTCACATATTTTTTTAAGCCTGTGAAAAAGGCTTCTACACATTTTTTATCTGTATAATCCATCAAAATTCCGCCGTCAATGTCGAAAGCATAACCAATTTTGACTTTTTTCTTGCTTAGGATACACGCAGCAATTAGTTGGCCTTCTCGTTTGACGCCAACGTATTCACAATGCCAGCCACGTCGTTCCAATAAATGTTTCATTTCGGGTGTTTCTAAAAAGTTACCTGCAGGATGTGTCATTGCAAAGGTAGTAAATTCTTGTTCAGTTAATGTACTAAACTGATCCATATCAAACAACTCACAATCTTTTTTTGTTAAATAAATTAGCACTTTTCAGCTTAACCTACTTTTTGCTTTCTTTCAAACAAAGTTACCTCACTGGCTAATTCTTATTTTTCGGTTCTTATTAATTATATCTAATTTTGCTAAAATGCAAACAGTTTTCAACGGAAAAAAAGAATTTCTTTGGAATCTTTCATTTTTGACTGAATATCTTTCTTTTATAAAAAATATCTGAGACAAAAATCTAAAGTGATTTTTGTCTCAGATATTAAAACTCATGAAAACCCGTTGAACATCTTTCTCTCAGGTTCTTGATTTACTCAACAGTTACACTTTTGGCTAAGTTCCTTGGTTTATCAACATCGTAGCCTCTTTGTAAGGTTGCATAGTACGCTAATAATTGGCCTGGAACAATGCTAACTAAGGCAGAAAGTAACGGATGAACATCTGGAATAATCAGTTGGTCCTGTGGTTTTGCCAAGGATTCCAAAGCAATCACAATATTTCTTGCTCCACGACTTTCGACTTCCTTTAAATTGCCTCTTGTATGGGCTGCGACTTTGGCATCTGTCACAATCCCAATCACAGGTGTTCCTTCTTCAATTAAGGCAATCGTTCCATGCTTCAATTCACCTGCCGCAAAGCCTTCTGCTTGAATGTAGGAAATTTCTTTCAACTTCAAGGCCGCTTCCATCGACACATAATAGTCGACTCCTCGCCCGATATAGAAGGCATTTCGAGTATACGTCAGATAATCTTCCACCAAGGCTTTCATTTGTTGTTTTTCATCAATCAAGGTTTCCATGACAGCTGCTACCACGCTCAATTCGTGAGCCACATCAAATGAGACGGCTGCTAATGTTTGGCGTTCTTCACCAATTGCTTTTGCTAAAATAGCTAAGACAGCGATTTGAGCAGTATAAGCTTTGGTGGAAGCGACAGCAATTTCTGGTCCTGCGTGTAATAACAAGGTATCGTCCGCTTCACGTGATAATGTTGAGCCAGCAACATTTGTTAATGTAAGTGATGGATGCCCTAATTCATTAACCTGTACCAGTACTTGGCGACTATCTGCCGTTTCACCACTTTGGCTTAAGAAAATGAAGAACGGTTTTTCAGATAAAATAGGCATGTTGTAGCCAAATTCGCTTGATAAATGAACTTCCACAGGTATACTGGCAATCGTTTCAATTAAAGATTTTCCGACCCAACCTGCATTATAACTTGTCCCACAAGCAATAATGTAAATTCGGTCACATTGATTAATTTTTTCCAGTAACGCCTCATCTAAAGTCACTTTTTCACCTTGAGTATACGCTTGAACAATTTTGCGCATCACTGCAGGTTGTTCATCAATTTCTTTGAGCATATAAAACGGATATGTTCCTTTTTCAATGTCATTTAAATCTAATTGCGCTTCAAAAGGTTCTCGGTTGATTACTTGTCCTTCTGGCGTTTCGATTACTACTTTGTCCGCTGTAACAGTTACAATTTCACCATCAACAATCTCAACAAATTGATTGGTTTCTTTAATCATCGCCATCGCGTCACTACAAATAACATTAAAGCCTTCACCTAGACCGATAAGTAACGGGCTTTTATTTTTCGCTACGTAGATAGTATTGGGGTCCATTTTATCCATTAATGCAAAAGCGTATGAACCTTTAATTTCGGCTAAAGCCGCTTTAAAAGCATCTTTTGTTGAAAAACCATTTTCAGCAAAATGTGCAATTAATTGAACGACGATTTCAGTATCTGTATCACCAATTAAGTGAGCACCACTTAAAAATTGTTCTTTTAATTCTTCAAAGTTTTCAATGACACCATTATGCACTAATGCAAAGCGTTGATCGCTTGAAACATGGGGATGTGCATTGGCGACAGTTGGTTCGCCATGAGTGGCCCAACGAGTATGACCAATACCAACTGTTCCATCGATTTCTGGCGTTAATTTTGCTGCTAAATCGGCAATGCCCCCAACTGCCTTAACTACATGGGGCTGTTGGCTTTGATCATTCACACAAATCCCAGCAGAATCATAACCTCTATATTCCAATTTTGTTAATCCTTGAATCAAACTTTCCGTGACATTTTCTTTTCCAATCATTCCGACAATTCCACACATAATGCTAATTCCTACTTTCCAATTGAAATTCTGTATTTACTAGGTCCTGTTTAACTAGCAAATCCCATTATATGTTTCTACCTACGTGATAACCGCTTTGTTCTAACTTCACAATTAGTTTTTCTTTGTTATCTGTAGAGTGCAGTCCCTAGAGCCACCCGCCGAATCTTCGATAAGCTCTCTCCTCGTCACCTGAACGTTCAGGTCTGGCGCTATCCTATATTGGTCTATATACCTCCTTTGTAAATATATTCCGTAGAAACATAAACAATCATACAATTAAAAGTAGGTACTTGTCAACAAAAATCTAAAAAAACGAAAATTGGTCTAGTTCTTTAAAGTTGTAAAAAAAGAATCTAGTACACTCATAGTAAGAGAAAGTACTAGATTCTTAATAATAAAAAAATATCCGTTCTATTTATAGAACCTTATCAATTTGTTATTTATTGGAATGGATTATAAAACCGGCCACCATTCACATGGAACAACCAGAAACTGATTCCAAATAAGCATAAGGCAAGTATCATTACCGAAAAATCACGCAGATGAAAAGGTTGTTGCGCATACCACGTTCGATTTTTCTTTTGACCAAAACGCCTTAATTCCATAGCGGTACTCACAGTTTCAATTCGATCTAAACTAGATAGGATTAAGGGTAAAACGATTTGTGCTACGCCTTTGATTCGTTGGCCTAACCGTCCCTTTTTAGACATCTCATAACATCGCGCTTGTTGTGCTAAAGAAATATTAAAAAAATCTTCTTGGATATCGGGAATATAACGAATAGCCAGCGCTACTGCATAACTAATCCGATAACTCACACCAATTCGATTCAAGCTGGAGGCAAATTCACTAGGATTTGTTGTTAATAAAAAGATTAATGCCAACGGAATCGTACAGAAATATTTTAAAACTAAATTAAATTCATAAAATAATTCTTCTTGTGTCAAAGTAAACCGTCCGATTCCTTCCCAAATCACGGTACGTGACTGATATAAATCAACCCCATATTCAGGTGCAAAAAGGTAAACCGTTAAGATATTTAACAAAGAAAAAATAGCAATAAATTTAATAACAAAAGATATTTGATGCCATTTAATATTTGATAATTTTAACAAAACAAGCGAAACCACAGACATTCCTAACAGATAACGAGTATCATACGTGGTCATACAAGCCACAGAGACAACGATTAAAAAGACTAATTTGCTTGTGCCGTTTAAGCGATGAATCCAGGTTGAATCAGGATGATAGCCTAACATTTGTCGTTCACTCATCCAAAACGCACCTCACGATCGTAAGCAACAAATTTTTCCGTAAATAGCAAGGGATTTTCCAAGCCTAACGCTTTAGCAAAGGTAAACAAGCTCGTTTCTTTTAAAGAAGCTGTTTGAATTAATTTTTCATCTGTTAAGACAGCAACTGGAGTCGCATCTGCTAGTAAACGTCCATCACAAACTACTAACGCACGTGTTGTATATTCCAACATTAAGTGCATATCGTGAGTGATCATTAAAATAGTCACACCTAAGCGGTTCAATTCTTCTAAAAATGTCATCATTTCTGTATAATGTTTAAAATCTTGCCCAGCTGTTGGTTCATCTAAAATTAATAATTCAGGTTCTAAAACTAAGATTGATGCAATAGTTACCCGTTTTTTCTGCCCAAAACTCAACGCAGAAATCGGCCAGTTCCGGAAGGGATACAGCCCACAAATATGTAAAATATTCGTCACACGTTCCTCAATTTCTGCTTGTGGCACATCTCGTAAAACTAATCCTAAAGCTACTTCTTCAAAAATCATTTTTTTAGAAATCATTTGATTGGGATTTTGCATCACATAACCAATTTTATCTGCACGTTCTTTGATTGAATAATTGGAAAAATCCTGTCCTTCCCATAAAATCTTGCCTGATTGAGGCGTGATGAACCCGCAAATTATTTTAGAAAGTGTAGACTTCCCGGCACCATTTTTTCCTACAATGCTGATCATTTCTCCATGATGAATAGTTACTGAGAAGTCATCTAACACTTTTTCACCGTGACGATCATATTGATAGGACACTTGTTCCAAACGTAATAGTTCAGCTCCTTTGACTGCACTAACTGAACTAGGTTGGACAGACCACTGTGTCATTTTAGGCAAAACCGTTTCGCCTGATACTTCGGCTAATTTGTCTAAATGACTAACTTTTGTTAAATCAATCCCAGCATATTTCATGGCTGTAACGTACAAAGGTTCACGAATCCCTTGTTGGGTCAACGTATCTTGACGTAACAATTCATCTGGTGTTGTGTCAGAAATAATTGCGCCCTCATTCATGACAATAATTCGATCAACTGATTCGCAAAGAACGTCCTCTAATCGATGTTCTATTATTAAAACAGTCGCTTTTGTTTCTTGTTGAATGGTGTCAATCAAAGTCATTGTTTCTTGTCCCGCTCGAGGGTCAAGATTAGCCAAAGGTTCATCAAAAAGTAAAATTTTTGATTGGTTAATTAGAACGCCCGCCATAGATACACGTTGTTTTTGACCACCTGACAAATCTTGTGGACGGTGTTGTAATAGCTGATTCAGCTCAACAATCTCAGACCATTTGTGGACCGCTTTTTTCATTTCTGCTTGTTCAACTGCATCGTTTTCTAAAGCAAAAGCAATATCCTCAGCAACCGTTAAGCCGATAAACTGCCCATCGGTATCTTGCAAAACAGTTCCTACATCAAAAGACAAATCAAATAGACTTGTTTCTTGGATATTTTTACCAGCAACCGTAGCTGTTCCTTGAATCTCACCTTCATAAATATTGGGAATTAACCCGTTGATACATTGCGCCAATGTTGATTTGCCACTACCACTAGGCCCAACGATTAAAACCTTTTCTCCTTCATAGATGGTTAATTGAATCCCCTTTAATGTTGGTTCAGATTGGCTATGATATTGAAAGGAAAAATTATTAAAAGTAATGATTGGTTTTTTCATTCGGCCTCACCTCAGTTTCTCCATAAAAGAAAGGGTCTGAGCATTAGCAAAGTAATTACTAGGGCAGACCCTTAACCATTTAAATTATTTCGACAGTTTCTTAATCTTTTGATAAACTGCCTTTCTTTGTTCTTGTTGATGCATAAGCTTTCATCAACAATGTTCCAATAATCCCCACAGCGACAATATTTGAAACAGTCGCGAATACTCCTTGTGTAAACACTTTACTTGCGGGTTCACTATAAATCAAAATATCCAAACTAGGCGCGATTAAGCCCCAAACGACGATATTACCAAAGGCTTGGAAAATATTGAAACGCACCATGTCATTTGTTGTAAATTCACCATGTTGAAGATCCATTTTACGACCAGCGAAGCCAAAAATAATACCAATAATTCCTGAACAAATAATCCAGCTCCACCAAGCGCTACCATACGTGGTAAAATCTTTTAATGTGTGACCAATCAAACCAATTAGCCCTCCAGCTACTGGTCCAAAAACAACTGACATTAAAGCAAGAAATGGATACGACGTTTCTAAGTTCGTATTAGGAATCCCAGTTGGAATTACAACGAATCGACCTAAAATAACAAAAACTGCAGAGCCAATTCCAATTGCTACAATTGTCTTGACGGACATTTTTTCTTTCATTTCGCTCCTCCATTCTATAACTCCATTGATTTACAGCCGCTCCCTTCTTGATTTTATCAAATAAAAAAAGAAGATACGCGGTGCATCTTACTTCTAAAATAGTACCCTTTTAACCGCTCTATGTCAATGATAGACGGAGCTTATTAGCTATTTTCTTTTTTTGATTTCCAACAAAGAAACCAGACACTTAACGCAAGCTAGCATTAAGTGTCTGGTTTCTAATTGGTTCTTATTCAACGCCGATTTCTGCACGTACTACTTCGGCAATTTTATCAACGTAATAATCAACTTTTTCTTGTGTTGGCGCTTCAGCCATCACACGTAACAATGGTTCTGTTCCAGAAGGACGAACTAAAATACGACCTTCGCCATTCATTTCTGCTTCTGCTTGTTCGACAACTGCTTTGATTGCCGGAACTTCCATTGCACCATTTTTATCTGTGACACGAATATTGACTAATTTTTGTGGATAAATCGTCACTTCATCCGCTAATTCAGATAATTTTTTGCCCGTTTGCTTCATAACATTCAACAATTGAATCCCTGAAAGCATGCCATCACCTGTTGTGTTGTAATCTAAAAAGATCATGTGACCAGATTGTTCGCCACCAAAATTGTAATCATTTTTACGCATTTCTTCTACAACATAGCGATCACCCACTTGCGTTACCACATCTTTTAAGCCAATTTCTTCTACAGCTTTATGGAAACCTAGATTACTCATCACCGTTGTAACGATTGTATCTTTTTTCAAACGTTTTTTCTCAGCTAAATACTTGGCACAAATATACATGATTTTATCACCATCGATAATTCGTCCTAATTCATCGACCGCAATAATTCTATCGCCGTCGCCATCGAAAGCCAAACCAGCATCCGCGCCTTTTTCAACAACCATTTCTGCCAAAGCTTCAGGATGAGTGGAACCCACACCATCATTGATATTCAATCCATTAGGACTTGTTCCCATTGTATAGAAATCTGTCTCTAAATCCGCGAAGACACGATTGACTGCTGTTGCAGTTGCTCCGTTGGCCGCATCTAAACAAACAGTCATATCTGCTAAATCGCCAGGAATACTTTGAACTAAAAATTGCGAATATTTTAGTAAGCCTTCTGGAAATTCATCTAATGAGCCTAAGCCTTCTGCAGAAGGTCTTGGTAAGGTGTCTTCTTCTGCGTCTAACAATGCTTCAATTTCTGCTTCCTGATCGTCTACTAATTTGAAGCCATCTGCCCCAAAAAACTTAATCCCATTGTCTTCCGCAGGATTATGTGAAGCTGAAATCATTACGCCAGCGGATGCTTTTTGTAAACGAGTAAGATATGCTACACCAGGTGTTGAAATCACCCCTAATTGGAAAACTTCAATTCCGACTGATAATAATCCAGCAATCAATGCTTGTTCCAACATCTCACCTGAAATACGTGTATCGCGGCCTACGAGAACACGAGGTTTTCTTGAACTATCTTCATGTTGACTCAACACATAACCACCGTAACGTCCTAATTTAAAAGCTAATTCAGGTGTTAACTCCTTATTTGCAATTCCTCTTACACCATCTGTTCCAAAATATTTACCCATTTTGATTCTCCTTAGTCACTTGATTCTCTGTATTTTCAGTTGAACCAGCAGTTGTACTTTCTACTGTTGATCCCTCACTTGTTGTTTCAGAAGTATTTGATTCTACTTGACTGGATGTACTTGGTTGTACTGCTTGGCTACCTGAGCCAACCGTTGTTGAACTTGCAGGTTCCCCTGAAGTTTCATTTGTATTTGATGACTGTTGTTGATTGTACACGGGGCTCAAAGAAACGTCAACCTCATCTGGTGTAACTACGTATTCTCCATCAACGGGAATAGTCACTGATTGTTTTGTTTCTTTGCGAATATCAGAAATGTCTACCGGTACCTCAATTGATTCTAGCGTATCTAAAATTGATTGCGGACCACTGACCCTAACTTGGTACGTTGATAAACTATAATTGTAATGAGCGATCCCAGCTGGTGGCGTACCTGTCATACTAACATTCAGTGGTACATCTTTTGTTGGCGCAGTTAAGCCTACTGTTACTTTGACTTGTGGTGCTGGATTTTCGATACTTAGGACTTGACCTTTGGCATCTAGCGCTTGGACATTTACCGTTTGTTTAATCGTATCAATTGTTTGTTTGGCACTTGAGACTGGCGCAATCACTTTGTCAATTGCTTTCGCTGTTTCTTCTCCAGTTGTTACTTCTACGGTTTTTGGATCTACAGAAATATTTTTTACTTTGTAGCCTTCTTTTTCAATGTTATCAGAAAGTTGTGCTTCTACATCGAATTTTTTTGTTACTCTCTTTTCAATCGTTACAGTCACTGTTTTCGGTTCAATTTCAGCTGTAACAGCTGAACTTAGTCCCCGCACTGTCAAGGGTACTTCCGAAGTCCCTAATGGCAATTTGGTTAAGTCTGCGACCACTTGGAAATTTCGTGTGTCAGCATTTGATTCCATGTTTAATTGAATGCGGTTCGCACTACGTAAATGAACATTTACACTCTCTTCAAATCCAGAGACATAATATTTGTCTTTATCGTATTGGACTTGGACCGGAATATTATTCAATGTCTCACTATACGTTTGGCTTGAACCTGAATTGGAGGGATTATTGCCTGTTGCATTGGCATTAAAAAATAACAACAATGCAAACAGCAATGAAAGCAAACCATTAAACCAGCTTTTTTGGGAGGCTTTTCTCATTTGCGTTTAACCCCCTTTGTTACATCATCGATAAAATGCTGCAAAGCACTTTTTTTATCTTCCGATGATTCCGAAATTAACTCCTTACGCAAAATTGTTAAATACTCTTCTTGCGTTAGTCCAGGAATTAATTCATTGTTCAACGTCAAACTAACGTCACCAGTTTCTTCAGAAACAACAATCGTAATGGCGTCACTGACTTCACTGATACCGACTGCGGCTCTATGGCGCGTTCCAAATTCTTTTGGAATTAAATTGCTTTCTGATAGCGGTAAATACGCACTAGCAACAGCAATTTTTTCATTTTTGATAATCACTGCACCATCATGTAGTGGTGTATTTGGAATGAAAATATTAATCAGTAATTCACCAGTAATATCAGCATCCAAATCAATACCTGTCTCAATGTATTCATCTAAACCAGTATTGCGTTCAATGGTTATCAAAGCACCAATTTTCCGTTTTGACATGTACTGAATGGCTTTGTCAAAGGCCTGAATAATACGCTCATCTTCTTGTTGCGCACCTTTATTCGGGCGGAAAAACGAACTTCTCCCTAGATGTTCCAGCCCTCTTCGCACTTCTGGTTGAAAAATAACAACCGCGGCGATTACACCATACATGATGACTTGATTCATTAACCAAGATAATGTATGTAGACCAATTATCTCACTTAGAATGCGGATAATGATAAAAACAGCGACACCTTTTAATAGTTGGACTGCTTTTGTTCCACGAACAAGCATGATTAATTTGTAAACGAGGTACCATACGACTAGGATATCTATGATATTGATAACAAAATCCTTAGATAAGAAATCCGTTGAGATGACTTGCTGCCAATAATTCAAATCTAATAATTGATTCAATTGAAACGACATCATACCCCTCACTTCTCTCTCAAGATTTCCTAACAAGTATACCACATTATTTTCTTTCATCACAGAACGCAAGCGGAAACATCAAAAAAATTTAGGAACTTTTTCAAATAACTTGAAATTTTCATCAAAAAATCGCATTTCTAACTAAAAAACGTGTCTAAGCAAAAAGCTCAGACACGTTTTTTTGATTTCTATTTAATCTTGCCCACGTTGTTTTCTCTTGGCTGCTCGTTCAGCGCGACGGGCAGCCCTTCTTGCTTCCGCTTCCGGATCAACTACGCGTTCTTTTTTCACTCGTGGCTTCTCGTTCTCTGGCGCATTTATTTCTGGTTCACTTTGTTTTTCAAGTTTTGCTCGAATTTTTTCTTCTTGACCAGCTAAACGAGCATAATTATAGAACCGTCTCTTAGCATCATTAATTGTTTTATTAAATAACAATTCCGCTGTATCTGGTTGACTAGATTCTAAGGATGCAAAGCGAACTTGTTGGCGCATAAACTCTTTCATTAATGAAAAATCTGGTTTTTTGAAATCCAATGTCATTGGTTCTTTGCCTTTTTCTCGCAATAATGGATTATAGCGATATAAAGACCAGTAACCTGAATGAACCGCGTCTTTCGCTTCTTTCAACGTTTGACTCATCCCACCCGCTAAACCATGTGTAATACATGGCGTATAAGCAATAATAATCGATGGTCCAGGGAACTTTTCTGCTTCTTCAAAAGCTTTAATCGTCTGCATTTGGTTTGCACCTGAGGCAATTTGAGCGACATAGACATTTTCATAAGTCATTGCCATCATCCCTAAATCTTTTTTAGAGGCATACTTCCCACTGGCAGCAAATTTCGCAATCGCTGATGCAGGAGTTGCTTTGGAAGTTTGGCCACCTGTGTTGGAATAGACTTCATTATCTAGAACTAACATATTTACATCCGCGCCACTGGCTAACACGTGGTCAATCCCGCCGTAGCCAATATCGTAGGCCCAGCCGTCCCCACCAATCATCCACTGACTTGCTTTGTCAAAAAGATCTTGATCGTCATAAATTGATTCCAATAAAGGTTGATTCGTTTTTTCTTCAAGCAAAGCTGCACGTAATTTAGCTGCACGTTGTTGCGTACCTTCACTTTCTGACAGATGTGCTATCCAATCTTCCATCAATAGACGCAACGAGTCACTGGCTACAGAAAAAGCTTTGGTCATTTTACTAGCTAAACGTTCGCGACGAGCTTGCGTTGCTAACAACATGCCGTAACCAAACTCGGCATTATCCTCTAAAAGAGAATTTGACCAAGCTGGACCTTGTCCTTGTTCATTAGTAGTGTATGGTGTCACACCCGCTGCAGCACCCCAAATCGATGAGCAACCTGTTGCATTAGCAATCAGCATTCGGTCACCAAACATTTGCGTCAATAATTTAACATAAGGCGTTTCGCCGCAACCAGAACAAGCACCAGAAAACTCTAATAAAGGTTTATTAAATTGCGAACCTAAAACAGTATTCGGTTTTGCTGGGTTTTCCTTTTGACGTAACGTCATAGCAAACGCCCAATTCATAGCCTGCTCTTTTTCTTCTTCATAAGGTTTCATTACTAAAGCTTTGCCTTTAGCTGGACAAGCTTCAACACAAAGTCCACAGCCAGTACAATCTTTGACTGAGACTTGGATACGATATTTCAAGCCGTCGGCACCACGTAGATCACGCACAATGAATCCTTCTGGCGCTTCAGTCATTTCTTCTTCATCGGCTAAGAATGGTCGTATCGCCGCATGAGGACATACAAAGGCACACTCATTACACATAGTACACCGATCGCTAATCCACTCAGGTACTTCTAATGCAACTCCACGTTTTTCAACTGCCGCAGTTCCCAAAGGCATCCGCCCATCTGTCATCCCATTTTTCGCTAGTGTCGCAACAGATAACGCATTCCCTTCTTGACGATTAATCGGTTCAACAATTTCATGAACAAAATCACTAACATTTTCTGAACGTTTTCGCGGTTGAACTTCAAGCGTTCTCCACTCTGCTGGAACAGGTACCTGATGCAACAATTCAACGGTCTTATCGATTGCTTGAATATTTTTTTCGACAACTTTCATGGACTTATGACCATAACTTTTCAATGCTTCGTCTTTTAAAATTGGTAACACTTGCTCAAAAGGCATGATTTCCGCTAATTTGAAGAAAGCTGTTTCCATTGCGGTATTAATTCGCCCGCCTAGTCCGACTTCACTAGCTAATTTCACTGCATTGATTGTATAAAACTGAATCTCATTTTCAGCTAGATACCGTTTTAATTGATTTGGTAAAAATCGTGCTAGTTGTTCATCATTCCAAATGGTATTTAAGAGGAAAGTCCCGCCTTTTTTTAACCCTTTTACTAAATCATAGGTATGCAAATAAGCGGCTGTATGACAGGCTACAAAATCAGAATGTTCAATGAGGTACGTTGAACGAATAGGCGTCTCGCCAAAACGTAAATGAGAAACGGTCAACCCGCCTGATTTTTTTGAATCATAATAGAAAAATCCTTGCGCATACTTGTCTGTATGATCACCGATAATCTTAATTGCTGACTTGTTCGCCCCTACTGTGCCATCAGAACCAAAGCCCCAAAATTTAGCTTGATAGGTTTTCGGATTCGTCAAATCAAGTGGTTTGCCAACTTCTAATGAAGTATAAGTTAAATCATCATCAATCCCAATTGTAAAACGCTTCTTCATGGCAGAACGTTCTTTCATTAATTCATCAAAAACCGCAACAATCTGATTTGGCAGCACATCTTTAGAACCTAAACCATAGCGCCCACCAATAATTGTTGGGCGAATGTCCGCTTCATACATCGCACTTTGGACATCCAATAATAACGGTTCGCCACCAGCACCGGGCTCTTTCGTCCGATCCAAAACAGCAATTGCTTTAACTGATTGTGGTATTTTTTCGAGAAATGTTTCAACTGGAAATGGCCGATAAAGATGGACATTAAGAAAGCCAACTTTTCTTCCTTGTTCTTGTAAATAATCAACCGTCTGTTCAATTGTTTGCGCAACTGAACCCATTGTAACGATCACTTCTTCTGCATCTTCTGCGCCATAATACGTCACCAAATCATAATTAGTTCCCCGTAACCGGTTAATTTCTGTCATATATTTTTGAACAATACTAGGTAATTTTTCATAATAAGGATTTATTGTTTCTCGTTGTTGAAAGTGAATATCTGGATTTTGGTTCATTCCGCTAACGGAAGGGTGATTCGGATTCATGCTCCGACGACGGAATTCGGCTAATTTCTCTTGATTTACTAAGGGTGCTAATTCTTCATAGTCAAGAACTGCCACTTTTTGAATTTCATGACTTGTTCTAAAGCCATCAAAAAAGTTCATAAATGGAACACTCGCTTCAATCGAAGCCAAGTGAGCCACTGGTGCCAAATCCATCACTTCTTGCACACTGCTTTCTGACAACATAGCAAAGCCTGTTTGGCGTGCGGCCATTACGTCTCCTTGATCACCAAAAATATTTAAAGCATTCGTGGTTAAAGCTCGGCTCGCCACATGAAAAACAGATGGTAATAGTTCTCCAGCTATTTTGTACATATTAGGAATCATCAAAAGTAACCCTTGTGAAGCCGTATAGGTCGTGGTAAGCGCGCCTGTTTTTAAAGAGCCATGGACCACGCCGGCAGCACCAGCTTCCGATTGCATTTCAACTACTTTCACAGGTTGACCAAAGATATTTTTCTTACCTTCGGCCGACCACTGATCAACAAGCTCAGCCATCGTTGAACTTGGTGTTATTGGATAAATGGCTGCTAATTCTGTAAAGGCGTAGGAAATATAAGCTGCTGCAGCATTTCCATCCATTGTTTTCATTTTCCGCATGTTTTTCTCATCCTTTATATCTAAAAAATAGAATAGTTGCACGCATATTCTTGTTTATTATAGCGGAATTTCACAAATTATGAAAGATTTTGTCAATTTTTTTGCTTAAAAATAAAAGAGAAATTGAGAAAAACCCCCTTTTCCCCCTATATACAAACTATTTCACTGAA
>OKGO01000226.1_pt1 | contig 14566 bp, 10 predicted proteins | sample 1613211 | NCBI WGS metagenome assembly OKGO01 (sample SAMN04436845, study PRJEB24849) | human gut metagenome | biome: human gut; feature: NICU; material: stool | host: Homo sapiens | place: USA: Saint Louis, MO | collected 2011-09-16 | reverse complement strand
ATGCTTAGAATCGACTCCGATACAAATTGAAACATCACCTGGTTCAACAAGATATTTTATTTCATAATTCCAAATAGCAAAAGCATCTGAAGTTAAATGAATACTTATCTGTTTTGATTGATAGGCTTGAATTTTTACTTTATTAAAAGCCTTAAGTTCAATTACTCTAGAAACAACTGAAGCCTGATGATCCTTTAAATAAACTTGTATTACATCTTCACCATCATAGGTACTGTTATTGTATATTTCTAACTGCAAATCAATTCCATTTTCAAGTAAATCGGTTATTTTAATGGCTTTAGGTACCTTGATATCTCGATAAATAAATTGTGAATAACTTAAGCCATAACCAAAAGGTAACAGCGCTTCACCGGGCATGTCAACATAATCTTTTTGTGCTCCATTATGTTTATGATTGTAATAACAAGGTAATTGTCCTACATGTTGCGGTATAGAAACACTTAAATGCCCACTTGGATTATAATCTCCAAACAAGACATCAGCAATTCCCTCACCGCCTCTACTACCAGGATAAAAACTTGCTAAAACTGCTTGAGAATGCTTTAGAACCGTATTTATGACGTGTGGCCTGCCTTGAATCAATACTGTTACTATGTGTGGATTCACTTCTTTCAAAGCTAATAAAAGCTCGTTTTGATAACCTTCTAATTCTAATGAAGCTAAATCAATGTTTTCCCCACAATTCATTTGGTTTTCTTGATTTGCTTTTACCGCACCATTGTTTTCAAAGGTATCTTGATATAATCTTGTACTATTACCGCCTAATACTAAAATAACAATGTCCGCCGCTTTAGCTGCCACGAGTGCGGGCTCAATATCGAATTTTCTTCCCCGTATTGAACATCCCTGTACATAGATAGGGGAAATTTCTGTTTTTTGGCAAATACCATCGTACACTGTAACAATATCACTTTTGTTTTGATAAGCAGTATAGTCTCCAAGTTGATTTAAGTAGTGGTTAGCATTTGGACCAATAACAGCAATTTTTTGTTTTGAGGATAATGGAAGAAGTGAATCATTATTTTTCAATAATACTTGACATTCCCGAGCGGCCTGAAGTAATAAATCTGATGCTTCTGGTAATGAATAAGTATTTAGTTCTTCCCATAATCCTAATTCTTCTTTTAATCTCAATACCCTTAATACTGCTTGATCAAGTTCCTCTTCAGTTAAATAACCTTGTTTTATTGCTTCATCTAATCGTAAATAAACATTATCCCATAAACTCAGATCTACTCCCGCTTTAAGTGCTAAACTGCCAACTTTTAAGATATCATCATCCAACAACAATAATCTATCTAAAGCACATCCGTCAGCCATAACAATACCAGAAAAATCATATTCTTTTCTAAGGGTTTCAAAAAGCAATGCTTTATTAATATGACAAGGAATTCCATCTATTTCATTATATGCAGCCATAACTGCCTTAGCGCCAGCATCAATCGCTGCTTTAACTGGTGGTAAATGAATTTCTCGCAACTCCCGAGGTCCAATTAATGCAGCATCTGAATTATGTCCACCTACACACCCCCCTTGCGCACATAAATGTTTGACAACTGCAGCTACACCGTTCTTTTCTTTTTGGAATCCATGTACTGCTGCACTTGTCATACAGCTTGTTAAGTAAGCATCCTCACTAAAACATTCCTCACTACGGCCCCATCTAGGATCTCTTAAAACATCAAATCCCGTAAATAATGCCAAATTTCCACCTTTGGCAGCAAGTTCCTGGCTCACATTATGCGTAATTCTTTCCATCAAATCAGGATTCCAAGTCATCCCCATTGCTAAATTAGTTGGGAATACCGGTGCCCCTAATGCCATATGTCCGTGCACACATTCTTCGCTAATTAATGCTGGGATTTCAAAACGTGAATGTTTTTTTATATATTCTTGAATCATTGTAATGACAATTTTACTATCTTCACGGCTAATTCCATTTTCTCTATTGATCTGAGACCAGGCATCAGCACGTAAAATGCCATAAATTGCTCCAACGCCACCATATTCCTTAACATGTTCTTTAAATAAGTCTGTTAATTCATATTTTCCATTAACTTTTTGATAACATTGCCATCCATATAAATGTTGATTTAATTGACCAACTTTCTCTTTTACAACCACTAAGTTTGGCATTTTTCATTACATCGATAATTGCCTCAGTAGCACCACCTCTTGATAGCACAATTACAAAGTCATCCTGAGACAAATTATTAGCTTCTAAGTATAAAAACCAGTGATCATCAGGATAAATCGTTCTAATTCCATATAAACTCAACTTCACTGCTAATATCTTTGCAACATATTTGTTCATTCCTGAAGAACAGATTAAAACACTTTTAGCTTTAACAATATCCTTAATGACATCATCAATATCTAGATTGCGTAACATCTCAATCGTATCTTTAATTTCTTTTTCCAAGGAATCACATGTACTCTCAACTGGAGATTGATACTCATATTCGTCTCGACGATGATATAAAAGATCATATCTAAAGTCCATAAATGTTTTATAATCCAATTTCTTTACCATCCTAAAAATAGTCGTTGTAGATACATTTAATGTTTCTGCTAAAGAAGAAATCGTCAAACTTGGTTCTAAATCCCGAAACGTTAATAATTTATTAAAACATTCAATTTCTAATTCTGTTAAATTATTTCCATATTTTTGAAAATTCTTAATTAAACTCATATGCATTACCCTTCCTATATGAAAATAGAGTAGAAAAATCTACTCTATTATAACAGTAACGAAAGTATTTGACACAATATTTTTGATGATTACCTTTCCATTTTGATTTTCAACTTCTGTTTGTTTATTTTCTTGAACATCACATAAATAACATCGTTCATTAATAGGAATGAAAAGCTCAACATCTGCGACATCTACTTCACGATTATTTAAAATCCGGAAGATAGAAGCTTCACTATTTTCAGCTTTTTTCAAAGCCATAAATTCCACTCGTTCATCCAACGTAATCGCACTATAAGACCAATCAAGTTTTAAATTTTCACGTCTACTTATATCATTAAGATAGCGTGTTTGAACTGGTGTATTTATTACTTCTGCTGTTTGAATCATCTTACTCATCTGTTCTTTTGTTCCAAAAAACAATGAATATTCACTTGTTATAGTTTGATTTAATAATTGTGAAGATGGTGCATCCATACGATATCCTGAAGAACGTCCAGGTCTAATCAATAGATCCGCTTTACCAAATTTTCCTACACTTCTTAATAAGGTTAAACAAATTTTTTGATTATTTTCAATTTCATATTCCAATGGTCCTTTACTTAATACTGCCATAATTGATTTTTGATGATCTAGTTTAACAAAACGCTGCATTGCATATATTGGCAGAACATACTCAGTGGCACCATCTTTTAAACTCTTTTGATTTTTTATTACGTTTTGACGGATAATTGTTCCAAATTGATCTTGACTACAGTTTTCTGCTGCTTTATAAATATCTTCAAAACATACTCTTACGATATGATCACATGAATGATTATTAATTTTAGTTACGAAATCTATTGTTTGACTGTTTGCCTTCAAAGAGACATCGCTACATATTTTAAGGGGTTTTAATGCTTGTACACGATGGTGATCAACTACTTTTTCAGGAACTTGAATTTGATATTCAAGCCGATACTTTACTTCAATAGAAGATGATTCAATACAAGTAATCATTGGATGAATATCATTAATTCTTATTTCTGTATCATCTATACATGGAGAATAATTATATTCATCACCATCATCCCCCTTTTCGACAAAAGTATTTAACTGATGATATGTTTCCTGAGTCTGTTTATTCGTAACAGAAAGCGTTCCATCTTCTTGAATGTGCATCACTAAATACTTATTTTCAGCACCATTTTTTAAAATGACAACATCTCCTTCTGGTCTTTTTGAAGTTCTTTCATGGAAACACACTTTTAAAACTTCATAGCCCATTGGTGGTAAGAAAGATGCCGCAATCTTAATTTGTACTTTAAATTTTGTTCCTTCTAAAACTTCTCCTGCATCATGAAAATTTTCCATTCCATTATAATATTCAATATCATGGCTAGTTGCTTTAACTTCATTCATTATTTCATAAGGGACGATTGTTCCATCTTGACGTTTTAACACAAAGTTCTTATCTTTAACAATCATGCTTGTAAAAGCATAATCATTACGCTGATAAGGAAGAGTATTAAATAGAACTAAGATGTCCTCATTTTCCTTTAGTACACTCAAATCCACTGATTCTGCCAAATAACGGAAATTCATCCAGATTAGCTCATTTAAACCATGTCTTAAATTTAATAAACGATTTTCTACAGTATGGTTAATACTATCTGGTGAAGAACCATAGATAGAATCATGAAATTGATTCTTAAAAATAATCTTCCAAAAATAATTAATTAATTCTTGATCACAATAGCCTCCTTGAAAACGCGAGATACTAATCATTGGTTCAATTACTTTTGCCATCATTGTTTCATAATGACGCATTGCATTTTTTATATCAATTCTAGTTGAGGTGATACCAGCGTGAATTCGACCTAGTGCAGCACTTCTTGCTTCACCTTGATAAATTTTTAATTGATGATGATTTTTCTTTGCTGCATTAAGCAGTGTATCAAGATAATCCTCAGGGTTATTCATAATACAGTCATAACCATCTTTTTGCAATTGTTCAATTGTCTTTGAAGAATGTTTCCGTGGAAAAGCATAGTCACTCCCCAGCATAAATAAAACTTCTTGATCTTGATAACGAGCTTCTAATTTAGGAATAAAATCTGTCATATCTTTTTTTACTTCTTCATAATCCTCTGGAAATCCTCGGTAATGCCCATATCCCAAAGCAAAATGAACAGTTGGTAGCGATGCATCACCATTTCCTTGCCACATAAATAATGAATCATCTAAAACATCATAATCAAAACCACGCCAAGCAAATATCCCTTTCATACCAATTTCTTTAAATAGATAAGGAGTTATCTTATTTTGCCCAAATGCATCCGGGACCCAGCCAACATTCATACAATGACCTAATCCCGCAGCATATTTAGAACCAACTAATAAGTTTCTTAACAGCGCCTCACCCGAGGGAATAATCATATCTGGTTGAACATACCATGGTCCAATAAATAATTTTCGATTCTTTACTAATTGCGAAATCCTATCTTTTTGAAATGGTTTAATCGCTAAATAATCTTCTAACGCTGCTGTTTGTCCATCAAATGTAAAATATTTCATTTGTGAATCATTCTCTAACATTTCAATCAGTCGATCATAAAAATAGACTAATTTAATTCTTGATGAATCCGTTGAACGTAACCACTCTCTATCCCAATGAACATGGGGAATAAAATGTATCTTACTCAACGGCAGCACCTTCATTCTGTGCTTCTAAAGTATTTTGCTTGATTTGTAATTTTACAAACGGATAATATAAAACTAAATCTAAAATAAATAATACTATACATAAAATAACTGGACTCAATGTAAATGCCCCCAATACCCAAGCATTAACAAAGATTGGTTCCACCCCAGAATTCAATACAACCAAATGGTTAACTAATCCCCATGATGTTGCAAAATATCCAATAATTGCATTAATAACTGGTACAAATACAAATGGAATAAACATAATTGGATTTAATACAATCGGTAATCCGAATGTTACAGGTTCATTAATCCCAAATAAACCAGGAATAATTGAAACCTTTCCAATCGATCTCTCAGCAGAACCTTTTTTCCCTAATACTAATAATAATACAACTAATGCTAGAGTAGAGCCAGAACCACCAATCATTGCATAGACATTACATAAAGTATTTGGTGCTACTTGTGTAATTTTATCAAAAGAACCTGTTTCAACAAAAATTTGAATATGTTCATAGAAAATTGGCATCCACAATACAGAAATTAATCCCCACATAATTGAAAAACCATGAACTCCAAAGAACCATAATAATTGCATAATTATAATTACTAAAATAACTGCTGGTAAACCTGTACCAATCCCATTTAGTGGAGTAATAATAAATTGAGTAATCAATTGTTGGATTGAATCAAATCCTGCTAAAACAACAATTTCCTTTATCACTGAAAATACAGTAATGATAACAAAGAATGGAATAATTGATAAGAATGAACTTAATACCATTGGCGGTACTTGTCCGGGTAATTTAATTGTAAATTTTGAATTAACTAGTTTATAGTACATATATGATGAAGCCAATCCAATAATCATTCCCGCAAACATTCCTTCATAATTAAAGAAGTTGATTTGAAAAGCTGTAATTGTACTATCACCTACATTAATAGCATTAGGAATAGTTGCTATATAAGCAATCAAAGAAACAATACAAGCAACTAATGGAACACATTTATCTCCTTTATTTAGCCCTTTTAATTGATTAGCATAATTACATTGGCATCATCCATTAATACATGATTCCCATAACCGTCTGTTTCATAGGCATATATTTTCCCATATTTAGGGTGTCTAACAATACCGAATAATTCAATACCATAATCAATTTGAAATTTCAAATCAACAATTCGCTCTTGAAGATATTCATCCTGATACACTAATTCCACAATTTCCTTGAGATATCCCAGAACAACACTGCAAAACATATTTCCAGGAATATTATAATTAAAAGTACATGCATCATCACTTGGCCTAAATGCGCTCCAAATCATTCCGGTATAACGTGTTTCAAAACCACGTCCTTTATTTTGGAGGGTTTCGGTTTTTCTTAAATTCCATTTTTTTGCTTCTTCTCGTTCAAACGTATATGATGAATTTTGACTATGATTTTGTTCACATTCAAAAACATTTAAAAGAGTTCTAATAAAATGTAAATACTGTTGATCAAAAATACTTTTATCACCAGTTTCTTTATAATATTGATAACTTAATTTTACCGGATAACATAATGAATCCAATTCATACTTTCGCTCCCAGACATACGGCTTCATAATAGTCGTATCATGATATTCCCTTTCAACATCTTCTGTATTTAAAAATGCATTTGCATAAGGATCCCACAAAACATATTCAACTTGAGCTTTAATTAATCCTTTGATTATTGACTGTAATTCACTATCATTATGAATATATTTTAAATAATGATTAACTTGACAGCTTGAATCACGTAACCACATTGCATTAATATCTCCAGTAATAATATAAGTCTTATCACCTTCTCGTTTAACACTTGTTTCTAGCGTAGACAAAAAGCACCGTTTAAACATTTCGCGTAACTTTTCATCTTTCAATACTGTATCAGCTTGTTTCAATAATTCCTTAATCGTCATAATGCTTTCCTCCTGTTTCAATCATAGCTATCTTTCCTTAAATTGTCTATTCCCAATACTGTATATTTTTTACAAGATTAATCAAACAAAAAAATTGGCACTAAAAGTGCCAATATATATCTAAGACATTATCTAATTCATCTTCTAATAAATCATCATCATCCATACTACTCAATTATCTTCTTTAATTTTTTTTCAAATTCACGGCGTGGGAACATTACAATCGCTCCGCATCCCAAACATTTAATTTTAATATCTGCACCCATTCTAATAATTTGCCATTGTGTTGACTTTTTGCATGGATGAGCCTTCTTCATTTCAACAATATCATTTAATTTATATTCCATATTAGTCACCATTTCTATGATAAAAAGCTTCAATTGTATTTTTCATTAACATTGTAATCGTCATTGGTCCAATTCCCCCTGGAACTGGAGTAATTGCTGACACTTTGTCTTTAACATCATCAAAATCAACATCACCGCATAATTTGTTATTTTCATCACGATTAATTCCTACATCTAATACTACTGCACCATCTTTAACATACTCGTGATTAAAAAATTTCGGTTTCCCTATTGCTGCAATAAGTACATCAGCACGTGAACAAACTGCCTTTAAATCTTTTGTCTGACTATGTGCAATTGTAACAGTTGCATTTTTTTGTAAGCACAATAAGGCTACCGGCTTACCAACAATATTACTGCGCCCAACAATTACTACTTCTTTACCCGCCAAATCATAATTAATTTCTTCTAATAAAACCATCATCCCTTTTGGTGTACAAGGAACCAAACTATGTTGTCCTAAAAATAATTTAGCCACATTTTCGGGATGAAAACCATCAACATCTTTACTAGGAACAATCGCATCTAAAACTTTTTCTTCATTAATATGCTGTGGCAATGGTAATTGCACTAAAATTCCATCAACAGTATCATCATTATTTAAATCATTAATTTCTTGTAATAATTCGATTTCACTAAAAGATGCATCATGTCTCAAGATTTTTGATTCAATCCCAATATACTGACAACCTCTTTCTTTGTTCCTAACATATGTCTGACTAGCTTGATTATCCCCTACTAGTATTACAACCAACTTAGGTAGACGTGGATATGTTTCTTTTATCTTACTTACTTCTTCCTTTAATTGATCCTTTATTTTTACAGATATTTCTTTACCACTAATAATCACTACTCAAATCCCCCTTTAATTATTATTTCAATTATACCAAAATATAAACTTGTTGCAACTCTTAGTCCAACTGATCTAAATATTCTTGATACTCTTTCAAAATAATTTCAAGTTCTTCAAAAGTATTAATCTTAGATAATTCATTTTTCACACGAGCTGAAGACTTTAATCCCTTGATATACCATGGCGCATGGCCACGCATTTGAAACATAGCAACCTTTTCTGGTTCAATTTCCATTAAACGTCGTGCGTGTGCTAAACACTGCGTAATTTTTTCTTGATAAGTAGGTTCACTAATTGTTTCACCAGTTTTTAAAGACTCTACAACCTGTTTAATCAACCATGGATTTCCTAAGGCCGCACGACCAATCATAACTGCATCAACTTTTGTTTCTTCAAGCATTCTTTTAGCATCCTCAACACTCTTGATATCGCCATTGCCAATTACTGGGATTTTCACAGCTTCTTTGACTTGACGAATTATTTCCCAATCAGCATGACCTTCATACATTTGCGAACGAGTTCTACCATGAATTGCAATAGCACTAGCACCAGCCTTCTCAATTAGTTGAGCAACCTCAATTGCATTAATATGTTCTTTATCAAAACCACTACGTATTTTTACTGTAACAGGTTTAGTTACATTATCAACGACACCTTTAACAATCTCATAAATTTTATCAGGATATAATAATAATTTACTACCAGCATCGGCCTTTAAAACCTTATTTACTGGACATCCCATATTAATATCAATAATGTCACAATTAGAATGTTTATCGATATATTTGGCTGCTTGAACCATTGTTTCTACTTCACCGCCAAATAGCTGAATACTAACTGGATATTCGCCATCATCTACTTGTAACATTTCTATTGTTTTAGCATTTCCATAACATAGCGCTTTATCACTAACCATTTCCGAATAGACAAGTCCGGCACCAAAATCTTTAATAATTTTACGAAAAGCCATATTAGTAATCCCTGCCATTGGTGCCATTACTACTGGATTTTCTATTTCTACATTTCCTATTTTAAACATTATGTCACTCCTCAAAAGTATCTTATCAATAAATTAAAAAATAAGAAATATAAATGTATAAAATATTTCTTCATAGCCATACTATTTATAGATAACTTACCCTTCCCCGCTATTTTCCTCCCCGAAATAGACGTAAGTTATCGAGTTAGTTATATTCCTAAATATGTTGGTTTCCAACAAAAAAAGAAAGGCTTCCCCCGCCTTTCTTTTTATTTTTCTTTACAAGTAAGTCCACCTTTTTCTTGTTCTTTAATTGTTTCTTCTAAAGAAATATACACGATTTTCTTATCACTATCAGTAGTTGTAACTAATTTAGCTTTTTTAAGTTCATCAAAATCAGCTTCACCATAATCTAATTCAATTTTAAGAATAATTTTTTCACCATCTACAGTATATTTAGCTGAACCACCTTTTAATGAATCATAATCAACATTAATAGATTTCACTTTAGGAAGCCAATAAGTATCAATTGGTGTACTTTCAGTTACATAACCAGTAAAATCATAAGTAACTGTACTTTTCATGACATCAGTTTTATCACCAGTTGCTTCGATCGTAACTTCAGCTGCTGTCATTTCATCAATATTTCCTTTACAAATAGTAGTGGTTTTTTCTTCTCCACCACATCCTGTTAATAGCAATGCCAGTAACATTACACTTAATAGTTTTTTCATTTGATTTTCCCTCACTTTATTTGTCTATACCATTATCATAGCACAAAATTTACCTAAAAAATACCATAATAGTACATTTGTAGCAAAATAATCACATAAAATTACAAAAAATAGAATAGTTTTCACTATTCTACTATAATCTATTTTTAATTTCTTTTAATTCTTCTTCACTAAATTGATATTTTTTATTACAAAACTGGCAACTTAATTCACAACCATGATCCTCATCAATCATCGCTTGTAACTCATCCTTACCAACTGTAATCAAAGCCTTACCCATTTTTTCTTTTGAACAATCACATTTGAAAAGCAAATCTTGTTTTTCAGTAATCTCCACATCATCAAATAGCTGCTTTAATATCTCTTCAGGACTTTTCCCTTCATTGATCAACTTAGATACCGGCGGACATTGAGCGACAACTTTTTCGATATAATCAATATCTTCTTCAATAGCCTCAGGTAATAATTGAATAATAAATCCACCTGAAGCAAGCACTTCATTAGTATCATTTACTAGTACCCCAACCGATACAACTGAAGGAGTTTGTTCACTAACTGCAAAGTAGTAACCAAAATCATCACCTATTTCCCCAGTTTGTAGTGGAACTGATCCCGTAAACGGTTCTTTTAAACCCATATCACGAATTACTTGTAAAGTTCCTTCATGTCCAACTGCTACACCAACTGCTAATTTACCAGTATCATTATAAGTATAATGCACTTCTGGGTTAGCAACGAATCCTTTAATATTTCCATCACCATTAGTAACCGTCATCATAGTTCCAATTGGACCGCCACCATTGATCACAACTGTCATTTTCTCTTGATTCTTGTTCATTTTTGCCATCATCAAAGTAGCTGACATCATTCTCCCGATTGCTGCAGAAGCAGTAGGCCATAAATTATGATGTTTGCGAGCCTCATCTACTAAATTAGTCGTTTTACAAGCAAAAACGCGACAGTTTTTACTATTAACTAAACCTCTAACTAAATAATCTTTCATATATTCTCCTTATAAAAATACCATCAATGATGATAATATCATTGGTATTATCATACACAAAATAATAAAATAGATAAATATTTTTCTTTTCTTGTTGTTCATCATTTACCTCACATATGAAAAAAAGCGGATACCGCTTTTATTTCATATCATCTAATAGATCATCAGCATCATCAAACGATGGTGTTGTTGTACTTGAAGCATTAGAATCATTTGATGAATCATCATTAGAGCTACTATCAAATGTTCCATCATGACGATCTAACATCTTACCTGTATTAAATAATGCTTCAATTTGTTCACCAGCTAATGTTTCATATTCTAATAAAGCATCAGCAATAATTACTAATTTATCTTTATTAGCCTCAATAATTTCTTTTGCCTGTGCATAGCATTCATCGATGATCTTACGAACTTGAACATCAATTTCATAAGCAATTTGCCCAGAATGAGAATTATTGTGTTGTGTATAGTCGCGTCCCAAGAAAACATTTCCTTGTTCAGAATCATATTTGATTGGACCAAGTTCTGACATTCCCAATTCAGTAACCATCATTCTTGCAATTCTAGTTGCTTGTTCAATATCGTTATGAGCACCGGAACTTACATCACCAAAGAAAATTTCTTCAGCTACACGACCACCCATAAATCCAGCAATATTAGCTTCTAATTGAGTCTTAGTTTGGAAATATGTTTCTTCTTTAGGCGTCATTAAGTTATAACCCCCAGCTTGGCCACGTGGCACAATAGTTACTTTTTGAACTTTGTTGGCAGCTTCTAAAGTTAAACCTAACACAGCATGTCCAGCTTCATGGTATGCAACTAGACGGCGTTCTTTTTCACTATATTTACGAGATTTTTTCGCAGGTCCACCCATAACACGGTCAACTGCTTCATCAATATCATCCATTGAGATTACTTTGTGATCTTCACGAACTGCTAATAAAGCAGCTTCATTTAAAACATTTTCTAGTTCAGCCCCTGAGAATCCAGGAGTTCTTTGTGCTATATTACTAAAATCTACATCGGGAGCAAATTTTTTGTTCCGCGCATGAACTTTTAAGATTTCAGTACGAGCATTCTTATCAGGATTAGCTACCTGAATTTGACGGTCAAAACGACCTGGTCGTAATAATGCTGGATCTAATACATCAGCACGGTTTGTTGCCGCTAAAATGATGATCCCTTCATTACCACTAAATCCATCCATCTCAACTAACAATTGGTTAAGAGTTTGTTCACGTTCATCGTGTCCACCACCCATACCAGTACCTCTTTGACGCCCAACAGCATCAATTTCATCGATAAAGATAATACATGGCGCAGTTTGTTTAGCCTTTTTGAACATATCACGAACACGACCAGCACCGACACCAACGAACATTTCTACGAATTCTGAACCAGAAATTGAATAATAAGGCACACTAGCCTCACCAGAAACGGCTCTTGCTAATAAAGTTTTACCAGTACCTGGTGGCCCCACAAGTAATACCCCTTTTGGAATACGAGCCCCCATTTGAGCGAACTTTTTCGGATTTTTCAAGAATGCTACTAATTCTTTTAATTCCTCTTTTTCTTCATCAGCACCAGCTACGTCAGCAAATCTAGTTGTTTGGTTTTTTTCTAACTTAGCTCTAGAGTTACCAAAATCAAAGGCTTTAGCATTTCCGCCACCTTGACCCATCATCTTGAAGATAAAGAACATTCCTCCAAGTAATAATACATATGGTAAAATACTAATAATGACCTTCATAAATACACCACGATCATTAGCATCAACAATCGTAGTTTCAATACCCTTTTCATTTAACAATCCAGTTAATGATTGCATTTCAGCTTCAGTATTAGGAATCGTAGTTGTAAATTCATACTCTGTTGATTTACCATCTACTTTCTTTGTATACTTCCCACTTACATCAACGACTAAACTTGAAGGAACAATTTCTACTTCCTTAATTTTTTCGTCTTGGACTACTTCCACGAATTCACTATACTTAATCTCTTTACTATTACCCTGATTCATATAGGTAACAAGTCCACCGATTAAGAATAATAGAACTACCCATGGAAGAATCGATTTTAATAATCCATTCTTATTACTCATATACTCTCCTTACTTATAACAATCTTCTTTTAATATTCCAACATATGGCAATTGACGATATCTTTCATTAAAGTCAAGTCCATAGCCTACTACAAAAGCATTAGGGATTTTAAATCCCACATAATCGGCCTTCATTTCAAAAACCCGACCCTCTTCTTTATCTAACATAGTGACAATTTTAACACTATTGGCTTTACGTTTTAATAGCATCTCTTTAACATTAAATAACGTCTTTCCAGTATCTAAAATATCTTCAACGATCAAGACATTTTTACCACTGACATCTTCCTTTAAATCTTGCTTAACAACTAATGTCTTGGACTCAACACCCTCATAACTACTTACATTCATATAGTCGAAAGTAACATCAGTATTTAAATATTTTGATAACTCCGCCATAAAAGGGACTGAACCTTTTAATAAACCAACTAATAGGACTTCTTTCCCCTCATAGTCTTTATCAATGATTGCCCCTAATTCTTTACATTTAGCACTAATTTGATCTCCACTGATCAAAATTTCTTTTATATCCTTATGCATTATCTCACTCCTAGTCGTATATGTTTCTAATTTTACCACATATATATTGGGTTTTGAATATAAATACCCAATATTTTTTGCAAGATGTGGCACAAGAATTATCATTCCTTGGCTACTTTCAACAATTGGCCAAGTATCCCGCTTACTTTTAGGAATTTTATTGTCAATAAACAATCGCGAAACCTTTTTTGTTCCACCAGCAGTAACAATAACATCACCAGGACGTGCCGATCTAATCGTAATTGGGAAATCTTCTTTACTCACATAGACGCCTTCATTTAAATGACCTACTTCACTTAAATAAAAGTGCTCATGCTTATCATAAACTAAATGTTCATATTTTAAACAATAGCTATGGTTATTTTTCAAATTAGAAACACATATATTATCATACTCTTTTATGAACCTAATATTAACAGGCAAATCCATATTAATATTTGGCTTATTACTTTTTATTTGTTTAATAATTTCTTTAATCAAAGCATTGCTGATCAAAGGGGGATAAACGACTTCTTTTAAAATTTCATAAATAAATCCATCTAACAGCTCTTTAGGAATACAAGTATAATCAATATTATTTTTTTGATGATATAAATCAAGATAAATTTGTATTTGTTTTAGCTTAATAGATTATATTTTATTTTGTTATTGTTCCAACTATAGT
>OKGO01000223.1_pt1 | contig 14656 bp, 11 predicted proteins | sample 1613211 | NCBI WGS metagenome assembly OKGO01 (sample SAMN04436845, study PRJEB24849) | human gut metagenome | biome: human gut; feature: NICU; material: stool | host: Homo sapiens | place: USA: Saint Louis, MO | collected 2011-09-16 | reverse complement strand
TTGCTTCTGTTAAAAAAGTTGTTTCCTCTTTTTGCACACAATGGATACCTTTAGGTAGCAAACTTAATTCCCCCTCCCAAGAAGTGGAACCAATCAATTCGCCTGTTTCACTATAAAAGGATACTTTTCCTAAATTGTTTTGATCTAGTTCAGTCATTAACCAACCTTGTTGATTATTTTGAAAATGCGTTTCTATGGACTCACACAACTCTTTTAAAAATGACGTTTCCAATGAAAGATAATGGAAAAAAATCGTGACATTTCCGCCACAGACCATGCCTAAATCAGCAATATTATTCGGGGCTAAAATAAATTGACGTTGTGCATTTTCTTTCTCAAGAAGTAGCTTTTTTGCCACTTGTTCAGCCTGAAATTCAACCGCCCCACCACCAACAGTTCCGGCTATTCTACCTTCGGCGGACACCAGCATTCTAGCCCCTTGACTTCGTGGTGTAGATACTGAACTTGTACCAATCGTTAATAACATCGTGTCTTGCTTTCCAATATAGCCTGTTTCAAACGCTGAAATACTTCTCTCATTTCAGTTCCTCCGATACTACATCCTGTTCTTTAAAGATTTCTTCAAAGCATGCCTCTACCTGTTGATACACTTTTTTCTCAAATAAAAGATATTGATCAATCAACTCTTTTCCTTGATCCGTAACAATTGACCCGCCACCATTACAACCACCAACACTTTTGATAATTAATGGAAAAGATAGCTCTTCTTCAGCTACCCGCACAATCCGCCATGCCTTATTATAAGACATTTTCATCTCTTTTGCCGCTAAGTTTAGTGACCCAGTTTGCTGAATTTTTTGTAAAACTTCGACAACGCCAGGACCAAAAAAGTTCCGATCTGTTTTTAATTTTAAGTTTAGGGAATACGTAAACATCTTCTCCTCCTTTATTCGTTCATTTTTTTATAGATAACGTAAGGGAAAAAGGATACGAAAGCTTACTCACTTTCGTATCAAAAAAAGCAATCTTTACTCAAGTGCTACGCACTTTTTTGGTTTTAAAATGACATTTAAAAGGACTGCTACCAAAGTGGTTAAGATAACTTCCGAATTACCGAAAATCGTTGTTACCCAAGTTGGAAAACCAGCTAAGCTTCCAGTAGACAATGTGACACCAATTCCAAATGCTAGAGCTGTTCCGACAACCCCAGTATTTCGAGGAGTCATTTCCTGCGAAGCAATCATCCGAATACCTGTCATAGAAATAGAAGCAAAAACTGAAATCGTTGCGCCACCAATTACCGCATAAGGAATCGTAGTTAATAATGCAGCTACTTTCGGAACAAAACCAGCATTTAATAATATAACTGAAGCGAAAACCAGAACATATTTATTAATCACTTTTGTTACCGTAACCAGACCAACATTTTGTCCAAAAGTTGCCACTGGGATTGATCCAAATAAACTGCCAATAAAGTTAGTGAAACCACTCCCCATAATTCCGCCAGATAATTCTTCATCCGTTGCATCCCGATCCATTGCCCCAACCGTTGTTGCTGTAAATTGACCGATGGCTTGAACAGCATCAACAATAAACATTACCACCAGCGTAAAGATAGGTACCAGTTGAAAATCCAGTCCAAAATGAAACGGGGTAATTAGCTGAACGATTTTAGCATTTTGAACTGGCTCAAAACTAACCATCCCTAAAGCTAAAGAAATCAAATAACCAATAACCATTCCGTTTAAAATTGCTGATAACTTCAAAAATCCTTTTGCAAAATAATTGAAGTAAAAGACAATCGCAAAGGTTAATAATGCAACTAACCAATTCCGGGCTGAACCAAAATCAGCACTACCAGCTCCTCCTGCCATATACTTAATCGCAACTGGAAACAGGGATAGCCCAATACTTAAAATAACCGTTCCTGTTACTAAAGGCGGAAACAACACACGGATTTTTTTAATGAACAAACCAACAATAATAACAAGAATACTGCCAACTAATTGGGAACCAAAAATTGCTGCAATCCCAAAATCAGCTCCGATGGCCATCAAAATCGGTACATACGCAAAACTTGCCCCCATCATAACTGGTAACCGTGAACCCACTTTTCCAAAAATAGGGAAAAGTTGAATTAACGTTGCAACTGCTGAAAAAATCAATGATGTTTGAATCAAAATAGTCGTATCACTAGGACTTAATTGGCAAACTTTGGCAATCATAATTCCCGGTGTGACAATCCCTACTACTGCTGCGACAACGTGTTGCAATCCCATCGGAATTGCTTCAGAAATTGATAGTTTCGCATCATATTCAAATAATGCTTGCTCTTTTTTTTCATTCATAGGATCGTTTCCTTCTTCTTTTTATTCTAAAAGGATTGTTCCCCTTAATCAGTAAAGAATGCAATCCTTTTTCCCTCAGAAACATCTTAAAAATTATCCTTTGACAGCAACTGCTTCAATTTCAAATAAACCATCTTTTGGCAACTTGGCTACTTCTACACAAGAACGTGCAGGCAAAACTTCTGAAAAGTAATTCCCATAGATTTCGTTAATTTTGCTAAAATCAGACATATGTTGTAAAAACACCGTTGTTTTCACAACATTATCATAGGTCATCTCGACCTCTTTTAAAATCGAACCTAAATTGATAAAAGCTTGTTTTGCTTGTTCTTCCACTGTAGTCTTCATTTCGCCCGATTGCGGATCTAATCCTAGTTGTCCAGAAATGTACAACGTATTTCCCGCTAAGACAGAATGTGAATAAGGTCCTACAGCAGCTGGTGCCTGTGCAGAATTAATCATTTTGTTTGTCATCGTTTTCCTCCATTCTATGATTCTTTATTTTCAATTAAAGTCCCTGTTTTTCCAGATAATCCTTCTTTGGCTTTTTCTAATAACGTAATCAATGTTTTTCGACCTGGCTTAGATTCAGCAAACTTAATCGCTGCTTCAACTTTTGGTAACATTGAACCTGGAGCAAACTGACCTTCTTGCGCATATTGTTTCATTTTTTCTGTTGAAACATTCCCTAAGGCTTCTTGATTTTCTTTACCAAAATTAATACAAACTTTTTCAACTGCTGTTAAAATCACGAGCAGATCAGCATCTACTTGTTCAGCTAGTCGTTCACTACAAAAATCTTTGTCGATGACTGCATTTACACCTTTTAGTCGGTTCCCTTCTTGAATGACTGGGATGCCACCACCGCCGCCAGCAATGACTGTTTGGCCAGCATCAACCAATGTTTGAATCGTGAGAAGTTCGACAATATTTTTTGGTTTAGGAGAAGCGACGACTTGGCGATAACCACGGCCAGCATCTTCCATCACTTGTATATTTTTTTCTTTGACTAATTGTTCTGCTTCTTCTTTTGTCATGAAGCGGCCAATTGGTTTCGTTGGTTTTTTGAACGCCGGATCATTTTCATCCACGACCACTTGAGTGACTATGGTGGTGACGGCTTTACTTATATTTCGCTGACGCAACTCTTCTTGTAGCGCATTCTCTAAATCATAGCCAATGTAACTTTGACTCATGGCTACGCACATGGATAACGGAACAACTGGATATTGTAGATTATTAAAGGAAAATTCTTCCATAGCTAATTGAATCATCCCCACTTGAGGACCATTGCCATGAGATAAAATAACTTCATATCCTGCTTCAATCAAATCTGCAATCGCTTTGGAAGTCTGTTTTACGGCAGTCATCTGCTCCGTCAAATTATTTCCTAAAGCATTGCCACCTAAAGCTACTACGACGCGTTTGCCCATTGCTTCACCTCATTTTCTGTTTTATAAAAAGGACGATGCTTTTTCTTTTTCACAACGAGTTTTCGTATTAACTGTCTGTTGTCGTTGCATGAAGTCAACGCACATGACTAAGCGTTCTTGACTCGAGACAATCACACATTCATGAATAGACTTGGGAAGGTCTTATTTGTTCATGTTGAAGAGGCAACTTCTAATGATTCATTGTGTAAAGAAAAAGCATCTGTCTTCATGCCAAATTCATTATTTTACTTCTCTTGGTGTCGCTTTATCCGCTAAGTCTGTTAAAGTTTTTTGCGGATTTTTTACTTTACTTAAGAAAATCATAGCCGCAATAACATACGGTTTGTAGCTAGCTTCTTTGTAAAGTTCGACCCGATAACGATCGAAAACAGAAGCTTCCACTTCGCCTTCTTCACAACTTACGCCAGTAATATCAGCTGGTAGACAATGCATATACAAAGCTTTGCCGTCTTTCGTTGTTTTCATCAATTCTTCTGTACATTCCCAATCTTTGTGCTTTTTATTTTGAGAAAGTAATTCTTGTTCTAATTGATCAATTCCTGCTTGGTCACCATTGCCATATAATTCAGTTCGCTTTTCCATTGCCGCAAAAGGTGCCCAGCTTTTCGGATAAACAACATCCGCATCTTTGAATGCTTCTGCCATACTATTCGTTTTAGTAAAGTTCCCACCAAATTCTGCCGCATTTTTCTTCGCAACTTCTTCTACTTCTGGCATAATTTCATAACCTTCTGGATGTGCTAAGACGACATCCATTCCTAAACGGGTCATTAGACCAACAATTCCTTGAGGAACAGATAATGGTTTTCCATAAGATGGTGAATACGCCCAAGTCATGGCAACTTTTTTCCCTTTCAGGTTTTCAATACCACCAAATTCATGAATTAAATGCAACGCATCCGCCATTGCTTGCGTCGGATGGTCAATATCACATTGTAAATTCACTAACGTTGGGCGTTGTTCTAATACCCCATCTTTATATCCTTCTTGGACAGATTCTGATACTTCGTGCATGTAAGCATTGCCTTTACCAATGTACATGTCATCACGAATACCAATGATATCAGCCATAAAAGAAATCATGTTTGCTGTCTCACGAACAGTTTCTCCGTGAGAAATTTGACTTTTTCCTTCGTCTAAATCTTGAACTTCTAAGCCCAAAAGATTACACGCTGAAGCGAAACTAAAACGTGTTCTTGTAGAGTTGTCGCGGAATAAAGAAATCCCCAAGCCACTATCAAAGATTTTAGTTGAAATATTATTTTCTCTTAAATAGCGTAATGTATCGGCAACTGTGAAAACAGCTTCTAATTCATCTCTTGTTTTTTCCCAAGTTAGGAAAAAGTCATTTTCGTACATTTTTTCAAATTCTAATTTATCTAATTTCTCAATATATTCTTTAAACGTTTCCATTCCATCTGCTCCTTTTTTCTTGTCTAATAATCCTTTACTTAACCACAATAAACCGTTGGTAATGCCGCATAAACGGCTGCACAACGAACCAAATCATCTTTCCAAGTTTTTTCATTTGGTGCATGTGCTTGTGCTTCCGCCCCTGGCCCGAAACCAATACAAGGAATGCCATTACGTCCCATAATTGAAACGCCATTTGTTGAGAAGGTCCACTTATCTAACAATGGGCGTTCTTCACGCATTTCCACTGTTTCTACAGAGCCTTTCCGTGTTTCTCCATAGAGATTTTTATGCGTTTCCATCAAGGCTTTTGTTACATCATGATTTTCTGGAATGACCCACGTTGGGAAATAACATTCAATTTCATAAGTTAAATCAGTATAAGAAGGACGATCATAGTTGTACATTGAAACCGTCACATCATCTCCATATTTTTTAACAGCTGGTAAATTGCGAATTTCTTCTAAACAACTTTCCCAAGTTTCTCCAGCAGTCATTCGACGGTCTAGTGAAACGGTACAGCCATCCGCAACAGCACACCGACTTGGTGAAGAATGGAAAATTTGCGATACAGTCACCGTCCAACGTCCTAAGACACGTGCTTCTTGCCACTCTGGATTGTACTTAGGATCTAACATACGAACTAAACCACGAATCGCTGTGCTTTCTGTATCTCCATTGTTGTTTAAGGCACGAACATCTTGTAAGATATCCGCCATTTTGTAAATGGCATTATCTCCACGTTCTGGTGCTGAGCCATGACACGAAACGCCTTTGACATCAACTTTAATTTCCATGCGGCCTCGTTGACCACGATAAATCCCACCATCTGTTGGCTCTGTTGAAACAACAAATTCTGGACGGATACCGTCTTCTTTGATAATGTACTGCCAACATAAGCCGTCACAGTCTTCTTCTTGGACAGTAACTGTTACTAAAGCAGTATATTTTTCTGATAATAGACCTAAATCTTTCATGATTTTAGCGCCATAAATAGCCGAAACAATCCCGCCTTCTTGGTCAGACGTACCGCGACCACCGATCTCAGTTTCTGTTTCATAGCCATCGTAAGGATCAAATTTCCAGTTACTCATTTCACCAATTCCGACAGTATCCATGTGCCCATCAAAAGCAATTAATTTTTCACCAGACCCCATATAACCAAGTAAATTCCCTTGAGGATCAATGTCAATTTTATCGAAACCTAATTTTTCCATTTCGGCTTTTGCTCGCGCAATTTTATTGCCTTCTTCTGCACTTTCTCCTGGAATTTTGACAAGGTCTCTTAAAAATTTGACCATATCTTCTCTGTAACCTTCTGCTGCTGCATTTACTGCATTAAAATCCATTCCTTTTACCTCCATAAAATTTTTTTATAATTGTCTGGATCAGTGTCCCCTTCGGTAGAAAACATTAAAACGTTTGACGTCTCATCCAGTTGCAATGCCTCACGTAATTCTTGATAGTCGGGATCTTGCATCACTGTAGCTACTAAGCCCATTGCTACTGCCCCAGATTCGCCTGATACAACTTGCGGATCCCCTTTTAATGGCGCGCCCAACATACGCATTCCTTTTTCAGAAACCCAATCTGGTGCTGAAACAAAGAAGGATGTATGATTTTTTAGAATATCAAAAGAAATCGTATTAGGTTCTCCACATGCTAAGCCAGCCATAATTGTCTGTAAATCACCATCGACAAAGCGAATTTCTCCGTCTTTTTTAATTGCTGATTGATATAAACAGTCAGCCGCCTGTGCCTCAACTACGACCATAATCGGTGGGTTTTCTGGAAAAGCATTAGCAAAATAACCAATCACCGCCCCAGCTAAACTGCCGACACCAGCTTGAACAAAAACATGACTAGGTCGTTCAGAGCCAAATTTTCTTAATTGTTGAGAGGCTTCTAACGCCATCGTTCCGTATCCTTGCATAATCCAAGTCGGAATTTTTTCATATCCGTCCCAAGCGGTGTCTTGAACCATGACACCGTTTTCAGTTTCTTCGGCCATTTTATTAGCCATTCGCACACATTCATCGTAATTAACTTCTTCGATTGTGACGGTTGCGCCTTCTTTTTCAATATTTTCTTTTCTCGTCTGTGTTGAACCCTTCGGCATGAGTACAACTGATTTTTGGCCTAATTTATTCGCAGCCCAAGCGACTCCTCGTCCATGGTTGCCATCAGGTGCTGTAAAAAACGTAGCTTGTCCAAAAGCTGATCGTAATTGATCAGAAGTTAATTCATCATATGTTAGTTCCGAAACATCTTTCTTTAATTTTTCGGCAATATAGTTAGCCATGGCAAACGAACCACCTAAGACTTTAAAAGCATTTAAACCAAAGCGATAAGATTCATCTTTAACAAAGAAATCATTTAACCCCAGATACGCGGCCATATGATTCAATTCTGCTAATGGTGTTTCTGAATACTGTGGAAAACTTTTGTGAAAAGCCAAAGCTTTCTCAATTTTTTCTTTAGACATCAGAGGTAAGTACTTATCCTCCGTCTTCGGCATTTCATTTGCTGTCCATTTAATTTTTTCCAAAAATACTTCTCCTCCTTCTATTTTTAAGTTGCTTTACGAAAAACAAATTTTCCTTGATTTGCCAAGATGACTTGCCCAGCTTCAGCAACTTTTTGACCTCTTAAATAAACCATTCGAGCCTGTCCTTGTGTTTCAAATCCTTCATACGGCGTATAATCGACATTTTGTAACTGCGTTCTCGCAGCAATCACGCCGGTTGTTCTAGGATCCCAAACAACTAAATCGGCATCACTGCCTTCTTGCACCACACCTTTTTGTGGATACATCGAGAATTGTTTAGCAATATTTTCAGAAAGCAGAGCAACCATTTTTTCCAAGGTGATTCGGCCCTTCGCCACACCTTCCGTGTAAATTAATTCTGGTCTCGTTTCAACACCTGGCATCCCATTGGGAATTTTACTAAAATCATCTTTGCCAACTGTTTTTTGTCCGTGAAAATTAAAACTGCAGTGATCTGTCGATATTGTATTGATTGCCCCCTCTTTAATTCCTTGCCACAAAGCCTGTTGATCCTCTCGTTTGCGTAGTGGCGGTGAGCAGACATATTTTGCTGCTTCAAAATTAGGCGCATCATACAAGTGATCATCTAGTAAAAGATATTGAGGGCAAGTTTCTACATAGACTGATTGTCCTCTTTGACGAGCCCGTTCCACCGCTTCTAACGATCGTTTTGTGCTTAAATGCACAATATTAACCGGCAAATCAGCCATTTCCGCTATCATCAAATATCTTGCTACCGCTTCTGCTTCCACAGCCGCCGGTCTTGATAACGGATGATAGTGCGGGGCTAACTTTCCTTGAGAAACATATGATTGGATTAATTCATCTACTAAATCACCATTTTCACAATGAACGCCTAACATTCCATTAACTTTTTTTATTTCCTTCATCGCTTCAAAAATTTCCGCATCTGTGGTCCGTAAGTTATCATAAGCCATATACATTTTGAAGGAAGTAATACCTGCAGCAATCATTTCCTGAATTTCAGCAGCTATCGTTGGTTTCCATTCAATCATGGACATATGGTAAGTATAATCACATGAACTCTTGCCTTCAGCCAATTGATTCCAAGTAGCTAAACAGTCTTTCAATGAGCCGCCTTTATTAGGTGTAGCCATATCAATAACCGTAGTCGTACCTTTGGCCACCGCCGCTTGGCTGCCAGTAGTAAAGTTATCCGCCGTACTTAACGAACCTTTGCCATTATTTAATTCCAGATGCGTGTGCGCATCAATAAAGCCTGGTAATACATAACACCCCGTAACATCCTCAATCTGAGAATTTTCTACTGGTAAATTTGCCCCCATCTCTACAATTTGCTCGCCGTCAATTCGAATATCCAATTGACGACGATTATATGCAGATACGACGGTTCCACCTTTGAGCAGAATAGACATTTATTTATCCCCCAGTCGTAAATTTCCTTTTATGCTTGCATACAATAAGCATATTCTTCAATCATAGTTACCATTAATGCGATTAAATCTTCTGGTACATCTAATCCTTGATCCGTTAATTGAATTGTTGACACCGTTCCCCATAGACGCAGTAAACAAATTTTATCCACAGGATTTTGAACATAGAAACCTGAATTAGTACTGTCATAAAAATCAGCTTCACTGTTAAATAAGGTAAATTTGTCTTTGTAAGGGGCACTTGCATAAGGGCAAAATGTTTCACAGTTACCACATTCGTTACACATCCGATCAACATGGACAATTTGTGGTTTTCCTTCGACATACACAACAATATTTGCTCGGTTTGGACAGACATCCATACAAGATTCACAAATTGTGGAGCATTCTAAGCAACGACTAGCTTGACTACAAGACATCTCGTCTGTTACAAGGATACCTCGTTTGTTTCTAACAAATGCAACATCACTATTTAAATTATCTTTTTCATAGTGATGATTGTGGACAAGACAAATATTATTTGCCGCTTTTGTTGCATCAGCGATTGCTTCAACAATTGTGGCTGGTCCTAAATTAGCGTCACCAATGACATAGACGCCTGGTATATTTGTTTCCAATGTTTCTTGATTTGAAACGACTTTCCCATAGTTGTCTGTGTGAATGCCTAATGCTTGGTAAAATTCTGTATCTACTTTTTCACCAACAGCGGCAATCACTGTATCAGCAGGAATATCAATCATTTCTCCTGTACCAATTGGACGACGGCGTCCAGAAGCATCTCGTTCACCTAGGACCATTTTTTCACAAGTTAATTGTTGATTTTCATGTTTAATTGGCGAAAGTAATTCTAAAAAGTCAACGCCATCTTCTAAGGCTAAATAAAGTTCTTCTTCATCTGCTGACATATTGCGTTTATTCCGACGATAAACCACTGAGACTTTTTTAACACCAGGTAATGTTGTGGCTGCACGAGCACAGTCCATAGCTGTATTTCCGCCACCAACGACGACAATCTGTTCTCCATAAGGATTAATTGTTGGATTTTCTCGGTTTGCTTTTAAAAATTCTAACGAATTCAATGCTCGACCAGATTCTAAACGAAGGACCCCATGTTTCCATGCACCAATGGCATAAATAACATTCGTATAGCCTTGGTTTTTCAATTCTGCCAATGATGGCGCCTCTTGTCCTGTACGGAATTCGGCTCCCATAAATTCCGCTAACTGAACGTCTTTTTGAACAGATTCCATAGAAATTCGAAATTCTGGTACAATCTGGCTACAAACGCCCCCAATTGTCTCGGATTTTTCAAACACAGTAACAGGCATGCCTTCACGTGCTAATAAATACCCAGCAGAGATCCCTGCAGGGCCTCCACCCACAACAGCTGTTTTAGGTGCATTTTCTTTTGGCTGTGGCTTTTCTAGTGTCGTCAATAATTCATCATAAGCATGTTCAGCTGCTTCTAACTTCACTTCCCGAATATGAATAGATTCTTCATAAAATTGACGTGTACATTTAGTCATACAAGGATGTGCTCAAATGGTTCCAGTAATAAAAGGCATTGGATTTTTATCGACAATTACTTGCAAGGCCTTTAAATAATTACCTTCACTTACATAACGAAGGTAAGCAGGAATATCCTGATTGATTGGACAACCACCGTCACTTCGACAAGGAGCGATATAACAATCTGTTAGTGGAACTGTTTTTCTTAGTTTGGTACTTTCTGGTAATTTAATTGATTTTTGGTAACGTGCTTGTGTTTTAGCTTTCTCAACAACTTGAGCTAATTTATCCAAGTTGACATGAACCATCTGAGGATATTCTGCTGCGCCCAATACATTAGCAACTTGATTCATTCGTTGATAGCCACCAGGTTTCAACAGCGTCGTTGCCATAGTGATTGGCCAAATCCCAGCATCAAATATTTCTTTACTATTGAAAATATCTGCACCGCCAGAATAAGAAATTTGTAGTTTCCCATCAAATGCTTCTGATAATTTTTGTGCCAATGAAATACTAAGAGGAAATAGCGAACGTCCTGACATGTACATTTCATCACCAGGTAATTCATTTGCTGCAATCGTTACTGGGAAAGTGTTCGTAATTTTAACTCCGAAGCTTAGATTTTTACTATTAGCTAATAATTGCAGACGTTGTAACATCGGTACTGCTTCTTCAAATTGTAAATCTTCTTTAAAATGGTGATCGTCAAAAACCATATAATCAAACCCTAGCTCATCCATCGTTTGACGCGCATATTCATAACCTAACATGGTTGGATTACATTTAATAAAAGAATGGAGCCCTTTTTCACTTAATAAATAGGCCGCAATTCGTTCAATTTCGTCTGATGGACAACCGTGTAAAGTCGACAGCGTAATAGAATGACAGACTTTAGGACTAATTGCTTCGATATATAAGTCATCTACTTTTTTAAAATAAGATAGATATTTTTTGGCAGCTGCTTGGCATTCCGCCCAAATCGGCGTTCCTTCTGCGTTCTGCATTTCGTTAATATAACGATCAATTTTTGGTGATTGAATCCCTGCCAAATCATAGCCAACACTCATATTAAAAATGAAACCATTCGGGTCACCTAGCTCGAACTCTTTACTAAGTAACTTCAAAACGAACCATGCTTTGACGTATTCATCATAAGCTTGGGGAACGCGCAATTCTGTGGACCACTCAACGTTGTAACATTCATCTGCTGCTGCGATACATGGTTTACTCACAGGTAAATCTTCTCCATCCAGTATCTGGACTGTCTTAACTTCAAAAAAACGAGAACCTGTTAAATAGGCCGCAATAATATTTTGTGCTAATTGTGTATGAGGACCTGCTGCTGGACCACAAGGGGTTTCCATTTTTTCTCCAAATAACGAAATCGTTTTTGTAGGATCCGCATGATAAAATTTACGAATGCCAAAAATTGTGCCATCTTGTTGATACTCACTAAAAATCCAATTTAATAAAGCCTCAATTGAGATGGGATGCATAATATCACTCATTAACGTCACTCCTTTTATTTATAATGAAAGCTATTGATTTACTCGTTTCCAGAAAGATTGTGCTTGCGTTTGCGCATCATGCCAAACTTTCTCTTCATCAATTCCTTGAACTTCACGATTACGCATCCGAATTTCTCCATTAATCACCGTGTCAGTGACCATCCCACCATTCATGCCGAATAAAATGTGCATGTTATAATTCTCTTTTGTCATTGGTGTCGGGCCATGATAATCAACAATAATGACGTCTGCTGCTGCATTAGGTTCTAAAACGCCTAGCTTTGTTTTAAAATAGCGATTAGCCATTTGCGGATTATTATCAAACAGCATTGTGGGAATTTCTGCCCAAGCCGCATTTGGATCAGCTAAATGATGTTTGTGGATAACATTTCCTACCTTATAAGATTCCGTCACATCATTCGTATAACCATCTGTGCCAAGACCCATCAAAATACCATACTCATTAAACATGCGCATCGCAGGTGGGCAACCGACCGCATTCCCCATATTCGACTCTGGATTCGTGACCACCATTGTGTCTGTATCTCTTAGTAATTCCATCTCATGAGGTCCAATATGGATGCAATGGCCTGCCATTGTCTGTTTTCCTAAAATTCCTAAATCAAATAATCGGTTCACAATCGGCTTCCCATATTTTTTCAAAGAATCATGAACATCGGCTAAATCCTCTGCAATATGAATATGATAACCAATCCCATCTGGCGTATTGGCTGCACATAATTCTAAAGAAGCATCTGATAAAGTAAATGCTGCATGCATACCCATCATCGCTTTTTGCATATCATCATTTCTTAAGGAACTGGCTTTAATAAAGGCGGCATTTTCTTGAACTGCTTCCCGCATTTTCTGCTCACCATCGCGATCAGAAACTTCATAACAAAGGCAGGTCCGAATCCCTAACTCGTCCGCTGCATTAGATAATTGGGTTAAACTCCCTGTAATTTCTCCGTAACTAGCATGATGATCAAAGACAGTTGTAACACCGTTGCGAATACTATCTAAATAAGCAACCTTACCACTTTGATAAGTGTCTTCTAATGTCAAAGCACGATCAATTCGCCACCATTGATCTACCAAAATATCCATGAAATTTTTAGGATGATAATTCGTTAAACTTAACCCACGTGCAAAGGTACTATAAATATGATTGTGCATGTTAATAAAGCCTGGCATAATCACTCCACCTTTAGCATCAATAAATGTCGCTTCTGGATAAGCTTGTTTTAAATCTTCTGTCGTTCCGACTTGTTTCACAACTTGACCATCAATCGCCACACACCCATTTTCAAAAAAATGATTCTGCGCATCCCGAGTGATTAAACGCCCATTTCCAATTAATAACATGTATTCTCCTCCTATTTTTCAACCTATTCCCCACAAGTGGCAAACGCTTACAAATCTATCGCTCAATCATTCACGAATATAGCTTGACTAGCTTGGCTAATCTATATCCCTACGAAAAGCATTTGAAGCGCTTGCATTTTTTTACTAACGAACTCATTAACTTGATTAAAGTATATCACCTTGCCTTAAAAAAACAATGCTACCTAAAAAATATTTTTTAGAATTTTAACAGCCGTTATCTTGTATTATTATTTTTATCATGCTATCATTATTTTTCAGAACAGGTAGTACGCGACATTAAAGGATTTAACACTGCCTATTCCATTTAAAAATATTATGTTAAATTTGACACAATCTTATAAAAACTGTTTGTGCCAGGCACATTAGAAAGGAGCTTATTTATGTTATCCGACGAAAAACTTACTTTTTTAACACAAATTGCTAAAGGTTTAGCTGGTCAATTTGGAGAAAACTGCGAAGTCGTTATCCACCAAATCAATGAAGACAATATTAACAATTCTATTGTTTCCATCGAAAATTGTCATTGCTCTTCTCGTCATCTGGGCGATTGACCTTCTCAAGTAGTTTTAGAAGCCTTAAAAAAAGATCCCAGTGAGTTGAATGATCATATTAACTATCTGACCCGTACCCATGATGGTCGTATTTTAAAATCTAGTACAATGTATTTTAAAGATGAGAATGGTCAACTCGATGGTATTTTTGCTATTAACTACGACATCACTACATTGATTGCTGCAGAGTCGAACTTAAAATCTTTGATTTCCACTGCAGAACCTGAAGAAGATAAAGACCCTGATTACATTCCTCAGGATGTTAATGAGTTGTTAGACGATTTAATTCATGAATCAGTCAAATTAGTTGGCAAGCCGGTCCCATTAATGACGAAGGACGATAAAATCAAGTGTATTCAATTTTTAAACAATAAAGGCGCCTTCTTAGTCACTAAATCTGGAGACAAAGTTTCTAACTTCTTCAATATTTCTAAATATACGCTATACAGTTATATTGATGCGAAATAAAAATGGAAATCGATGGACGATTTGTTGTTAAGACAAGTCGTCTATTCTCTTTTTTCCTTCACTATTCTACTTTTTCTAAAAGACTTTTTAAATAA
>OKGO01000221.1_pt1 | contig 14767 bp, 10 predicted proteins | sample 1613211 | NCBI WGS metagenome assembly OKGO01 (sample SAMN04436845, study PRJEB24849) | human gut metagenome | biome: human gut; feature: NICU; material: stool | host: Homo sapiens | place: USA: Saint Louis, MO | collected 2011-09-16 | reverse complement strand
GGTCTTAAAAGATTTTTTAACATACTTACAATTATTTCAATCAAAAAAAACATATAATAGCTATAATAATTAAGATAGAGAACATATCCAATTACCATACTAATAATAAAATATATTCGAACGACCCCATTATTAATAACTAACAGACCAAGATAATAGAGATACCCAAAAATAATACCAATAACAATCTGTAAAATGAGTCGAAAAATGCGTTTGTGGTATTTATAAAACAAACGATTGATGAGACTGTAAATAAAAGTGAAAGTGAAACCAAAAACCAGTGAATAACTAATTCCTTGAATTTGTTTTACTAAGTCCATTATTTAAGCAGTTTATTAAAAACACTGTCTTTTCCTTTTTGATTCTTTTTATTTGAAACATAGGAAATAGCATCAATGTTGCCTTTAATACTAACCTCACATTTTTCTTGGTCTAACCTTGTCAACGATAATTCGGTCCCCGTAATATTTAAAAAACCTAATGATGTTTCAATTAAAAATTCTAGCGAATCAAAACTTTCAATGTTTTTCACACCTGTTAATTCAATATTTTTACGGTCTTTTAAATAAACATTATGATAAGGTGTGTGTTCAAAACGAATACTGTTATTATTATCCATATTATTACCTCCACTAATTAATATGCTGATTAGTGGAATTAAGAACTATTTATATCTGTTCGACATCTTTATGACGATACCATTTTAACGCTCTGGTTTGTATTTCTTTTGTAAAAGCTTCTTTACCCTTTTTATATTTTTTGATATTTTCAGGATATTTTTTAGCTAATGAAAGCTTCAATTCACCATACTCCCTAGCAATATCAGGATTATCTTTTAAATAATCATAAAAAGAAATCAGCAATTCAATTTTATCATGACTTCTTTCATCAAATGCATGAACATGGATTGAACCATCGCTTTTATAATAAAAACGTCGACCTGAAATCCCGTCCTCCCCACAACATTCATAGTCTTCTTTTTTAAATAAAGGATCTAACTGATCTAATTTATTTATGTCTTCAACGATGATCAAAATATCAATAATCGGTTTAGCAACTAATCCAGGAACTGCAGTTGAACCAACATGTGTAATTGTAATTAATTCATCTAAAACGATATTGCGAATCACATTTGCTTCCAGCGCATACTTACGAGGCCAATCTTCATTATACGGAACCACTTCAACTTTTACCACAATTTTCACCATCCTTAATCCCATTATAGCATGACTTCTCTAGTTTAAAAATAGTTCTTTTTATCAACATTTTTGATAACTAAAACCGGATTCATCAATCCCCCAGTTTAGTCCGTTTATAGCTAATATACAGTAATAAAGCAGCTCCAGTCCAAGCAACAATTTCTGCATAATAAATTCCTTCCTGCCCCATAAACAGTGGTAAGAAAAGTGCTATTCCTACACGCATCAATAATTCTACAATTCCAGAAAACATTGGAATAACTGTATTTCCCAATCCCTGTAAAGCATTTCGATAAGTATGTAATATATATAAGATCGGTAGGCAGACCGCCATAATAAACAAGTAGTGATAAGCAACCTCAAGAACCGCATTAATTTCATTTTGACTTCCTGATACAAATAAAGTTAAAATATTTCGGCCAAAAACAATCATAATAAGAGCGATTATTAATGAAGTAACAAGTGATATTAATGCTGAAGCATTAACACCTTCTCGAACCCGTTGATATTCAAGAGCTCCATAGTTTTGCGCATTATAAGTAGTTAAAGCATAACCAAAAGAAATAGCAGCTGTTTCAAGTAAACCATATAATTTATTCGTTGCAGTAAAGCCGGCTACAAAAATAACTCCATAACCATTCACCACAAATTGAACGATCATCCCACCAATTGAAATAATTCCGTTTTGCAAGGCTAAAGGAAGCCCTAATTTTACTAATTCAAAAATTAAATGCCGCTGAATTTTAAAGTGTTCAGACTTTAAGCTAAAAATGCTTTGTTTATATAAAACCAGTAAACAAAATAAGCTGGCAAATAGCTGAGCTAATATTGTTGCAATCGCAGCTCCAGCTATTCCCAAATGAAAAACACAGACAAATAATAGATCCAGCCCCACATTTAATGAAGCTGCAATTACCATTGCAAGTAATGGTGTTTTACTATTCCCAAAAGCCCGTAGAACACATGATAGCAAATTATACATCAAAGTAATTGTCACACCACCAGCCATCACTCGTAAATAAGCAATTGCCCCTTGAATAATATCATTAGGTGTTTGTAAGAGTTTGAGAATTGGAATGATTATCAGCTCACCACTAATCGTTAAAAGTAGTGCAATTACAAGACAAGCAATAACAATATTACCAATTGTTTTAGAAATTCCCTCATGGTTATTTGCACCATATAAATTAGCGACTTTAATCGAGAAGCCCTGTGCGAACCCCATAACAACACTAAGGAGCATCCATTGGATCCAGCCTGCAGCCCCCATACTAGCTAAAGCTTTTACCCCTAAAAATTGCCCAACAATAATCGTATCTACGATTGTATAAAACTCTTGTAAAATATTTCCTAACATCAGCGGCATAGAAAACATCAAAATCAATTTTAGGGGATTACCCTGAGTCATATTTTTCATCCATTCCACCTCCAAGCCTAAAACATTATAACTAAAATTACAATTCCTGCAAGTCTTTTTCTAAGCAAGAAAATGGTTTAATAAACGGGCAACTTTCTATAACTTATCACTGTTATCTGCAATTATCTTATGGTTTATCATCTTTAGTTCAAATCCAAAAATAAAAGATATCCGAAGATATCTTAAATTTGTTTCAAGAATGTGCGATATGCTAGATAAGCTTCATATACATCCACTTTACTAACAATTTCCATTGGTGCATGCATATTTAACACTGCTACTCCTGCATCTATTACATTCATATTATAATTTCCAAGGATATAAGCGATTGTTCCCCCACCACCTTGATCAACTTTACCTAATTCTGCTGTTTGGTAATAAATATTATCATCATCTAAGATTTTTCTAATTTCTGCCATATATTCAGGATTAGCATCATTAGAACCACTTTTACCACGAGCTCCAGTATATTTATTAAAAACTATTCCCTTACCTAAATATGCAGCATTTTTCTTATCGTTAACACTTAAATACAATGGATCAACTCCAGCGCTAACATCACTTGATAACATTTTTGAATTAGCCATGGCTTTTCTTGTTTTAACGAAACTATCTGTTCCTTGTTTCAACAATAATTCGCTAACCGTATTTTCAAAGAATAAAGACTGTGCCCCAGTTGCTCCAACACTTCCTATTTCTTCTTTATCTACTAAAATACAGCAGCTTGTATAATCAGGCATTTCTATATCTAAAATAGCCATTAATGATGTATAAGCACAAACACGATCGTCATGCCCATAACCAGCAACCATACTACGATCTATTCCATAGTCACGAGCTTTCCCACTAGGTACGATTTCAATTTCCGCACTTAAAAAATCTTCTTCATCAAAATCATATTTATCTTTTAGAATTTTTAAAACATTTGCCTTTACAGCATCTTTTTCATGATCCTTTAAAGGAATACTTCCAAAAGTAACATCTAGGTCTTCTCCTTCAATTACTTTCGCACCATCTTTTTTCAATTGATCAGCAGATAAATGAACTAACAGGTCACTAATTCCAACGACTGGATCATTTTCATCTTCACCAATATTTACATTTATCACAGTACCATCTTTTTTTACTACAACACCTACCATTGACAGTGGAATAGTTACCCATTGATATTTTTTTACCCCACCATAATAGTGTGTATCAAGCATTGCAAACCCTTCACTTTCATATAAAGGGTTTTGTTTAAGATCCATTCTTGGTGAATCAATATGAGCACCTAAGATTCGCATTCCATCTTCTAGCGGTTTTTTCCCAATAACAAATAAAGCAATATTTTTTTTCATATTAGTAACATATACTTTATCACCCGGTTTTAAAATATCTACCTCATTTAACTCTTTATATCCATTTGCCATTGCCAGTTTAACAGTTTCACTGACACATAACCGTTCTGTTTTACCTTTGGTAATATAATTTTTATAACCTTCATTAAAAGTCATAATATCATTAATTTGTTCATCATTATACTTTTCCCAAGCAAGTTTTCCGTACATATATACATCTCCTTTTCTTATGATACATATAGTATACCAATTTTTTCCAACTTACAATCATAATACTCTAACTGTTTTTTAGATTCATATAAAATCTTTTATTTAGCACTCTTAATATAAGCTGCTACATTTCTTTCAACAACTGTAAAAGGTGCATTTCCACTCTTTAAAATTGCCTCATGAAATTTCTTATCATTGAACTTATCACCCAATTTATTTTGAGCTGTTTCTTTTAAAAGCATAAATTCTTCATAACCAACATAATATGGCTCAAACGCAGCCGGATTAGCTTGCAATTGTTTATATTGAGTTTTTAAACTGTCCTCCTCTAGATTAATACCCTTTTCAGAGATAAAGTCACTAAAATCATCAAGTGACCATCCCTCATAATGAATTCCAATATCACAAAGAATCATTATATCATAACTTGCTAATTCATTTTCCTTAAGCGCTTCTAATACATTTTTATCAATGCCTGTTAGATATTTATATGCATAAAATTGGGCATATACCGCATATCCTTCTGTATAAGCACTTGAATTAGCTAAAGCCTTATGATATGGGGATTGAATATTTTCATACATATATGCATACTGATACATATGTCCCGGATACCAACGGCATTTTGCAATAACAGTTCATAATATTCTTTTCCATTTTTAAACTAGACTAATCCTTCTTCATTATTGCCGGTTAGACTTACTTCATCCATTAAATCTTTAACAGCTTGATAAGCAGGAATAAAAGAAGAATTAAAAGCTGTTTTTAATTGCTCTTTATATGCATTGCCAACACTCTCTTCTAAATTTAAAGTATCTATATTTTTATTTATATCAGATAAAATTAAACTATTTTCACCACTTTTAATCACATTATCACAATACTCTCTAACCGCATCAACATCTATCATTAGCAAATCACGTTTTGCCTGTTCTTTGGTATAGTCAATAGCTCCTTGTAAATATGGTAAGACATCATTCACTAAACTAATAATATCCTTTACGTCTTGTTCATTTCTAAGCGACCAGTCAGCTAACATAGTAGGAATCTGATAATGTATTCCAGAAATACTCTCAAACAATTGTTGATAATAATCAAATTTATTATCGCTCATTTCACGAGCTAGATTATTTTGAAATTCATAAATATCATAAGTATCCTGCTGTTCTTTAGTTAGTTTTGAACGCTCGAACTTCTTAAACTCCGCCCACGAATCAGCATCTTTCTTCTCCTGATTTCTCATGCTTTCTTCATCTAATCGCACCCCTAGATTTACTGTTAACTTTGAAATATCAACATCATAATTCTCAGGATGTTCTAAAAAAACATGCGCAGTTGTATAATCACTTTCCATTGTTTCAATAAATTGTTTTTCAATAAATCGATCAAAACTCGCTCGTTCATCTTTGTTGTTAGTATCTGCTGTACAGCCACTCAAAGATATTATCATTACTAATGATAATAATAGTAATGATATTCGTTTTAATATTCGCATAAATTGCCTCCTCTTTGTGCCATTTATTTATTATAACGTTTCTTTAAATACATAACCATGCATTATATCAAAAATAGTAACGAGAATTTATCTCGTTACTACCTCTAATTAAATTTCTTTTCTTCTTTTCAATAAGATAACACCTGCTATCATTGATAATCCTAAAATCATTAAATCACCAATAATATTTTCATTATCCCCTGTTTTGACCGGCTTATTTACTGAAACTTCTGATTTTGATGAATCTGGTTTTTCAACCACATCAGGATCAATAACTGTTTCTTCTTTAACCGTAATTGTAAAAGCTGCTTCACTTATATTACCAGCTTTATCACTAGCTTCTACTGTTACTGTATATACCCCTGCTTTACTACAATCAAAATCAGTTGTAATATCTGCTTTCGCAATATCAATCACACCATCTTGATCATCCTTAATAAATAAGTCGAGGATTTCACTTACTGTTGCTTTTACACCAACCATAACAGCCGCATCATTACCTTCTATTACCGGAGCAATCAAATCACTACTTACTATTTTAAAATGTTTACTTAATACATCAGCAATACTAGTATTTCTCGTAAAGTCAAAATTTGACCATTTTGCTTTAACTGTTTCAAAATCATCAGTATTAATATTCACATTGGTACTGTCATTTTTAGGCATTGTGTACATTCCCCAGCTGCTATTTGCTCCAGCAACCTTATATGTCCAACTTGTATATGACCAGCCTTGTTCATCAAAAACACTTAAACCATATTCCCAACTATCCATATTTGTAAAGAAAGTGAACTCACCAACAAAAACCGGTACATTATAATTAGTATCTTCATTTACATATTTTATTTTACTATTAATAAAAGCTTTTTGATATTCTAAATTATTAATATCATCCCATCCATAGAAATGATATTGATAAACAACATTTTCCCAGCCATATAATGTTGGAGCTGGTAGGTGCGTTGGTTCCCAAATTGCTTGAATTTGAATGATATGATCTTGATCAATTGCTCTTACTGCCTTATAAATACGATCATACACTTCAAACTGTTCAGTACCTAATGCTCCACCTGGTTCATTTAATAAATCATAACCAGCAACCCACTCATTTCCATTGTAACGAGCTGCAATTGCTTCCCACAATTTAATTGTTTTTTGAATATTTTCTTCTTTTCCAAAAAAATCACCTTGATCAGGATAAGTAATATCACCGGAATGATCTTTACCATTTTGTGAGCCAAATGCACCATGCATATCAATCAATGTATAGATTCCATGTTTAGCTGCTTCTTCTATAAACCAATCTAAACGATCAAATGCAGTCTCTTTAAGCGTTCCGTCTAAATTAGCCATCTCAAAATAAGTGATTGGTAATCTAAGACAATTTACTCCTTCTTCTTTTAAAGTTATAAAATCAGCTTCTGTAAACCAATTATCTTGATAAGTATTAATTAACTCCCAAGCTTTTGCTTCACCAAAACGTTTTGTAAATGTTTCCAGCATTGTTTTTTGATCTGGTGCGCTGGTTGGACATTGCCATTCTTCCATAACGAGCCAGCCACCAACATTAGTTCCTTTTAATTGAATTTTTTCTCCAGCACCATAATTATTACGAATTACTTTTCCATCTGTTTTTAAGAAATTTGAAGCTTCTTGATTAACTTTAATTTCATTTACAGTTATCTCACTAATGCCATTTTTTGTTACTGTAATTGCTTTGACCACAGTATCTTGTTTAACATAAAACGGTTCCTTAAACTCCATACTGTCCCTAGAAGGTATTGAGCCATCCACTGTATAATAAATCTTACTATCCTGAGTATCGCTGCTCATTGACACTAACTGCCTTTGACCATAAGTACCACTACCTGGCGTAATCACTGGGGCCTTAGCTTCAGTAATCGGATTAATTATATATGTGTGATTTGTAACCACACCAATATCATTACTATTTTTATATGTTGCTCCAACAGTAAAAGTTGTATTTTCACTAACCCGTAGCGGTTGAGTATAATGATTTGATGCCACTGTTGGAACGCTGCCATCTGTTGTATAATAAATTTCTACTTGATCATTATTTGGAACTCTAAATTCCACCACTACTGAACCATCATAAGTTCCCGCTGGTTTGTCAGCTTGAACAGCTACTGGCGCAATAATATAATCTAATGTTGTTACTGCACTTGTTTTACCATCTCATTCAGCAATTGCTTTAACTGTCATTGATTTACTAATTGTAAGAGGCTGATCATAGCGTGATGAAGTCAGACTTGGAACACTGCCATCTGTTGTATAATAAATATTCGCATCAATATCACTAATTAATTCAACCGTCTTACTACTAGTAAATTTAGTTTCCGGAATGCTCGCTGTAACTTCGGATGGCACTGTTGGGCATTGATATTTAAATGTCATTACATTTCCAGCACTATCACCTTGATAAGTTACCGCCTTAAGCACGGTAGTTTCACCTATAGAAATTGGCGTTGTATATTTAGAACTTGTTTTTGAAGGAGTCGACCCATCAATCGTATAATAAATAGCAAGATTATCTTCATTACTTAATGTTACTTTAATTGGTTTTGTATACTTTCCTGCTACTTTATCAGCTTTAACATCACTAGGGATATTTGTATCTTTTATATATGCTAATTCCGCTATATTTAGTACTATCAACATTTGGGGTACTACCATCCATTGTATAATACATTGGTGCATTGTTATCATTTTTTAAAGTTACTGCTAACCTATCTTTAAAAATATAACCATCGCTTATATTGGCTTCCGGTTTAGTCGGTACTAAACTTGGCAATCCCGAATATAAATAATTATCAAAATAAATATCATCTAGATAATATGTTCCTGCGTTCCATTCACCAATTCTAATTCCCGCTATTTTAGTTTTATCGATCTTATTAAAATCAGATACTTTGATACAATATTGGACCCATTTATCCTTTGTTGTACTTGGACTTCGCCATCCAAAATCTGACTCCTTTCCATCAGTATCAATCAATGATACTTGAAGGGTGTTACTTCCTTGGGTATCTTTGATATAGAAAATTAAATATTTTAAATCTGCCGCATTAACAGCATGATTAAAATCAATTTTTATACTTCCTTTACTAGTACTAGCGGCTTCACTCTTAGTTTTTACATATTTTAGACTTTGTTCACCACTATGTTTTTCATTTGTAACAATTGTTCCCAATGCCCCATTAGCTGCACTAAAATTATTTTGGTCTTCAAATGTTTGAACAACTACAGGTGTATAAATCCGATTATCTTGATGATCAATAATATAATCAAATTCATAAACTTCACTAATATTTTGATTATCGACTACAATTGCCTTTAAAGTCATAGACTCATCGATTGTAAGACTATTGCTATATTTAGTACTGCTAATAGTTGGCTGACTTCCATCAACTGTATAATAGATTGATTGTCCTTCTCCAGCCGTAAGGGTAACTTCAAAACTATCATTATATGTACCTGTGTTTTTACTTGCACTTAATTTTAAATCTTTAGCCAAGACATCTGTAAATTGAACATCATCAATTAAATAACTACCTTTATTCCATTCACCGATAACAACACCAGTAATCTTACTTAAATCAATATTTTTAAATTGATCTAAAGATACAGATAATTGACTCCATTTACCCGCCGTTACATTCCCTGTCTAGTTGCCACTAGTAGCATTACCACTGGCATCAATTAAATGGACTTTAGCACTATTCGTTCCATTGTCTTTGATCCAAAAAGTTAAATACTTGTAGTTTGAAACATCGACTGATGTCTCTTTTGTTATTACCAAACTACGTTCACTAATACTAGGATCACCACTATTGGCAAGCTCTAGTTTAGCTACTAATTTTCCCGTTCCTGTTGCAAATCCCTCAATAAAACTAACCGCCGCATTGTTTGATCCGTCAACATTTGAATCATTACCTTCAAAATCCGCAAATACCAATGGTTCTTTATAATTGGACTCATTTAAGGCAAAAATTCCTGTCGGTACGAAACTTAACAGCATTGCTATAATAATTGCAATCGAACCAGCTTTTTTAATTTCTCTAATTACTCTCTTCATAGTTCCCTCCATTTAATAGAATGATTATAATTCATTGGTATAAATAAAGTTTATACTATATCATTATAAATGTAAAGGCTTTCTTTATGCACTGCTAATATTTAACTGCAATATAAAAGAAGCCTAACTTTAATAAAATTAGACTTCTTATTATGAATCAATGACTATAACTATTTATTTTTATCGTCTATTAATATGTTTTACGTTTTTTTAAAACTAATGTGCTAGCTAAAATACTCATTGCCGCAAAACTTAACCAAACCATTGTATTTGTTGTATCACCTGTTTTTGGTGAATCTACTTTTTCTGAATTTGGTTTATCTGGTGTTACTGCCTCTTTCTTTTCTAATGCCGCAAGAGCCTCATTAATAGCAGCTGCCATCGCATCAACATCTTTTTGTTTCGTGATATCTAAGCCCCGTTCAACAGCTTTAACAGCAGCATCAACTTTTGAAAAATCTGTATACTCATCTTTATTTAAAGCCTCAGCTTTTGCAATTGCTTCGTCAACTTTTGAATAATCTGCATCTTTTAATGTTAGATCGATAATTGCCTGTTCAATAGCGGCTGCATATCCATCAACAATACTTTGTTCTGTAACTCGGATGCTACGATCAATATTATCAATTGCTGTATTAAGCTTTTCTACTGACTCAGTTGTATAAATGCTTAGATCTTCAGGAATCTTAGCAATTGCTTCATCAACTTTTGTAAAATCTGCAGGACGAATCAAATAATCTGTATGTTTTTGTGAATAAAGATCCATTAACTTTATAATTCTATCCATATCATGCTCTTTGCTAGGAGTATCGCACCATACACATTGCATACTTCCAATAATTGGTAATTCATTTGAAGCACCTGTTACATCAGTAAATTTTTTATTGTTAATATTGTTTACAGTACTATTGTAGTTATATCCTCCGGCATCAATATTTCCTAATACCCAATACCATGCATCATTAGTATTTAAGATCTTATGACCTTTATTTACAAGATATTCAGCTTTAGCGACATTGAATCCCCACCAGCCAGCAGTCCAGTATGAAATGATAATATCTTGATCAAATGTTCCAGAACTATCTTTTTTATTATAGTAGATACCATCATTAAAACACATTGGCTTCATTCCTGCATCTTTAATGATTTTTGCTAAATCGTTAGCATAAACAACAAATTCATCATATAAACCAATTTTTTGTAATTCTCCCCATCCTGGATTACTGAACACATCATTGGCATATTCATCAGCACCAAAATTGAAGATTTCAGATACATTTGCATTTGCAAAATAGGTAACATATTTTTTTACTAACTCTTTAGTGAATGCAATAGCTTCATCACTTTCGATATTAACTGTACGTTCTGATTCTTTTCCATTATAACTATAACGTACATTTTTCATCCCTAATTCTTCCATTGCAACTAAAATAGAATCCATATGACCAGGACTATTAATAACTGGAATAATGTGTAATCCTCTTTCTTTAGCATAAGCAACAATCCGATTCATTTCAGTCTCATTTAAAGCATTACCGTTTGGATCTTTATAATAATGATCATTTCCTGCTGTAATTGCTTTTTTCACCGCTTCACTTGCATATGTCTTACCATCAACAGTAATTGACATATCATCTAGGAAAAAACGTAATGCATCATTCCCTAACAAAATTTGAACATCTGTGTAACCATTTAAATAAGCTTTATCAATAATTTGTAAAAGTTGTTCTTCTGAAAAGTATTTTCTCCCGGCATCAATAGAAAACACCCGCTTCATTCCTTCTTCAGCTGCATAAATCTTTGCCATACCAACATTTGCAATCGTCCCAAAAAGCATTGTCAGCACCAGCATAGCTGAAAATAATTTTTTTAATCCTTTCATCTTATCCTCCTTTTCCGTATAGAACAGCGATAATATAATTAATCCTATTAAATAAAATATAAAAGACCAAATTGAAATTTATACGAAAACAACTGCATATAGCTACACGTTATTCGTATTTCTCCAATTTGGTCTTGCCTAATCTAATAGTAACAATCCTATCGCCATATATTATGATAACTTTTCTAATGAGTAAAAGTCAACCAATATAATAAAAATATATCATTTTATAAAAAAGAAACCAATACTGGTTTCTAATTTAAATCTCGCTCAATTCGTTCTTCATTAATTATTTCATATAACATCGTACTATCTTCTTTTAAGACATGTTCGCGAAGTTCTTTAACCTTAACAGTCAGACGACTACGTCCAAATTCAATTTCGATTTCATCACCAACTTTAAGTTTTGTGCTTGGTTTAGCGACTTTACCATTAACTTTTACCCGTGAACTTTCACTAATTTCCTTTGATAAAGTACGACGCTTAATAATTCTCGATACTTTCAAAAATTTATCTAATCTCATCTTATTTACTCATTACTGCTGTGATTGCTGGAACAACTTGTTTTTTTCGAGAAATTACCCCTTTTAATGTCGCTTGATGATCATTTAATTTAATATTAAATGCTTCTTCAACCAAATATGGTTTAGGCCCAGCAACAAAGATTTCACTATTAGCATTAATAATATCTGTTAATAATAATAAAGTAAAATCTAAACGGTTGTCTTCTGCAAATTTGTCCATATAGTCAAGCATATCTGCTTTATATGGCATAAATCCTTCAATATCCATTGAATTAACTTGTCCAACACCAACAGTTCCTTGTTCAAATGGGAATTTTTTGAAATCTTGATTAAAGATTTCTTCAACTGTTTTACCAACTAATGAAGTTCCTGCTTTAAACATCTCCATAGCAAATTCTTCAATATCAACCCCAGCGATCTTAGCTAATTTACGAGCAGCCTTAGTGTCAAAAGGTGTACATGTTGGTGATTTGATTAATAATGTATCTGAAATAATTGCTCCTAATAAAGCCCCAGCAATAGATTGAGGAATTTCTACATCATTTTCATCAAAAATCTTTGTTACGATCGTTGCCGTTGATCCTAATGGTTCACCCCTAAATAATAATGGTCCGATCGTTTGAATATCGGCAACACGATGATGGTCAACAATTTCTAAAATATCAGCTTCTTCAATTCCAGGAATTGATTGACCACGCTCATTATGATCAACTAAAATAACTTTCTTTCTTAATCCTTTTAATAAAGCAAAACGAGAAATACTTCCAACGCAACGATTATTTAGATCAAGAACTGGATAACTACGATATCTTGTTTCACTCATGACCTCTTTTACATGATCTAATGTATCATCTGTTGAGAATAATTTTAAATCTCCCTTTTGCATGATATATTCTACCGGAATTGCCTGAATAATTTGTTGTGAAGTTAAATATGTATTAAAAGAAGTTGAAATAACACTGATTCCCTTTTCTTTTAATTTATTTAGTACTTCAGCTTCAACACCCAAAGACCCAGTTAAAATAATCAATGAAACCTCAGCATCAATCATTGAATTAACAGCATCATCACGATCACCACCAATAATTACAATATCTCCTGGTCTAACACGTTTACTAGCTTCTTCACCACGCATTGCTGCAATATGAAGATCACCTTCGATTGTTTTTAAATTATGGTTTAAATAAATTACTGATGCCTCTAATGTATCAATTACATTTTCAATTGGTGTATGCGCATCTTTTAATAAACTACTATCCCATTTTTCCATATACCCTTCAACAATATTAGAAGTTGATAATAATCCTAATAATTGCCCATGATCATCTAAGATTGGTGCTGATTTTAAGTTCTGTTGTTTCATTAAAGACCATGCAGTCTTTAATGTTAATTCTTTTGAAAATACAGTTACTTTATCATAGTTTAAATCTTCTACTTTTTGCTTAACAGTTTTTAATAAAGTTGGTATTTCTAAATTAAATCTTTTTAAAACATACTCAGTCTCCCGACTTACCTCACCCAATCTTACTGGTACGGCATTATAACGGTCAATTGCTTTTAATAAATAAGCATATCCAATTGCCGAACAGATTGAATCGGTATCAGGGTTTTTATGACCACTTACATATACTAATTCTTTCATTTTACTCTCCTATTTTTCCATCTTTTTTAAATAACGATATACTGTAGGTTCAGAAACTGCCAATTTTTCAGCTACTAAAACAATAGCTCCTTTTACTTTAAAAGTACCTTTTTCTTGTAAGTATTTAACAACCTTGATCTTTTCATCAACATTCAAACGTTCTGCTAAGAAATAACTTGGGAAACCCATTTTCTCTAAACATTCTTTAATATAAAGATCAATCATTTCATCTAACGGTGAAGATAAAATTTCAACTGGATTATCCATCTTAAACTCAATATCTTTTTCATCTTTAATACCTAAGATTTTTTTAATCGTCGATGTTAAATATTCTAAATCAGAAATATTTACATTGATACAAAGCATACCTACTGGCATTTCCTTACCAGGCTCTTTAATAAAATAAGTTGCTGAACGCATTAATTTTCCATCTGGTCCAGTTGTCTTGTAATTCATTACATAATCATTATCTAAATACTGTTTTTCTTCTAAATAATGTAATGATAAATTTGATAATTTAGCCCCAACTTCTCTTCCTGAGTTATGGTTATTAGCAATTGCAACGATTTCTTGCTCTTTTGAAGTTAAATCATGTAACGCAATTTCAACGTTATCGCCTAAAGCCTTCCCTAAAAATTCTATCATTGCTGCATATGGTTCCAAATATTTATACATAGTTATCACTCCTTCATGGCAATTATACACGAATTCTAAACAAAATAACAGTATTTTTTATCATGATAATAATTATTTTAGAAATTTCTAACTTTATTATCACTATAATATCTAAATGTTATTTAGTTTTGTCATGATAAAAAGCACTAATATAATACTAGTGCTTTATTCTTCATACAGACTAACTGAATCATCTATAATTGCTACAATAAAATTCTTTTCAATTTGAGAAGTGATCCCCGTTTTATCGACCAAATTAATTACTATTTTTAGTTTATCACCATTCT
>OKGO01000210.1_pt1 | contig 15859 bp, 14 predicted proteins | sample 1613211 | NCBI WGS metagenome assembly OKGO01 (sample SAMN04436845, study PRJEB24849) | human gut metagenome | biome: human gut; feature: NICU; material: stool | host: Homo sapiens | place: USA: Saint Louis, MO | collected 2011-09-16 | reverse complement strand
ATTATACCTGGGAATCCTCAGCTAATAGATGTAACGAAAATTAGCTGAGGGTATGGGTAATGCTGCCAACTTGCTGATTTAGTGTATAATGGTGTTTTTGAGGTGCTCCCGTGGCTTCAGTCTCCGTCTGCTGTCCCTCCTGTTCCGCTACTGAAGGCGTGGTGCGTAACGGTAAAAGTACTGCCGGACATCAGCGCAATCTCTGCTCTCACTGCCGTAAAACATGGCAGCTCACCTTCACTTATGCCGCTTCTCAGCCCGGTACGCACCAGAAAATCATTGATATGGCCATGAATGGTGTTGGATGCCGGGCAACCGCCCGCATTATGGGCGTTGGCCTCAACACGATTTTACGTCACTTAAAAAACTCAGGCCGCAGTCGGTAACCTCGCGCATACAGCCGGGCAGTGATGTGATTGTCTGCGCTGAAATGGACGAACAGTGGGGCTACGTCGGTGCTAAATCACGTCAGCGCTGGCTGTTTTACGCGTATGACAGGATACGCAGGGTGGTGGTAGCCCACGTCTTCGGTGAACGCACTCTGGCCACACTGGAGCGTCTTCTGAGCCTGCTGTCGGCCTTTGAGGTCGTGGTATGGATGACGGATGGCTGGCCGCTGTATGAATCCCGCCTGAAGGGAAAGCTGCACGTTATCAGCAAGCGTTACACTCAGCGCATTGAGCGACATAACCTGAATCTGAGACAACATCTGGCAAGGCTGGGACGGAAGTCCCTGTCGTTCTCCAAATCGGTGGAGCTGCATGACAAAGTCATCGGGCACTATCTGAACATAAAACACTATCAGTAAATTGGAGTCATTACCGATCATGTCAGCTTCACACACCAGAACGGGTGATATATGGATCATCATTACCCCAACGGCAGTTTTACACCATGGCTAATATGGATGCTGTCTTACTAAGATAATTGGTTTTTAGCGAGTGACGAGCCAGGTTGTGTCAGTCTGTCTCATGTCGATATTACGGGGATGATGCAAACCTGAATGCTGCGATATTGGCGTGTCAGGGGAGGCATCTTACGGTATCATTTACCGCAATTTTTAAGATGCAATGCCCTTCATCGCAGGCTTTTCTTCAGACCAGGATGATTCATGAACGACAAAATCAGTCAGGACACGATCAACAAAGCCCTGTGGGCCGCGTGTGATACGTTCCGTGGCACCATCAGTGCTGATACCTATAAAGACTTTATCCTTACCATGCTGTTCCTTAAGTACATTTCGGATGTCTGGCAGGATCATTACGATGAATATAAAAAACAGTATGGTGATGCACCAGAACTCATTGAAGCCATGATGGCCAACGAGCGTTTTGTACTGCCAAAAAGTGCCAGCTTTTATGCGCTGTACGAACGCCGCCATGAGCCGGGTAACGGTGAGCGTATCGATCAGGCTCTGCATGCGATTGAAGAAGCTAATGGCACCAAACTGAAAGACGCCGGGAAAAGCGTGTTCCAGGATATTTCGTTTAACACCGATCGCCTAGGTGAAGAAAAACAGAAGAACACCATCCTGCGTCAGCTGCTGGAAGACTTTGCCGGTCAAGATCTTAACCTGAAGCCGAGCCGTGTCGGTACGCTGGACGTTATCGGTAATGCCTACGAATATCTGATCAAAAACTTTGCTGCCAGCGGTGGGCAGAAAGCCGGGGAATTCTATACCCCGCCGGAAGTTTCGGACCTGATTGCAGAACTGCTCGATCCGCAACCGGGTGATACCATCTGCGATCCAGCCTGTGGTTCCGGTTCATTATTGATGAAGTGTGGGCGTAAAATTGTCTCCGGGCATGATAGTCGTAACTATGCATTGTTCGGTCAGGAAGCGATCGGTTCTACGTGGTCGCTGGCGAAAATGAATATGTTCCTGCACGGGGAAGACAACCATAAAATCGAGTGGGGCGATACCATTCGTAACCCGAAGCTGCTCGATAAAAATGGCGACCTGATGCTGTTTGATATCGTGACCGCTAACCCACCGTTCAGCCTCGATAAGTGGGGCCATGACGAGGCCGAGAACGATAAGTTTGGCCGTTTTCGTCGCGGTGTACCGCCGAAGACTAAAGGAGATTACGCTTTTATCTCGCATATGATCGAAACCCTGAAACCGGGAACTGGCCGTATGGGCGTAGTTGTGCCACACGGTGTGCTTTTCCGTGGCTCCAGCGAAGGTAAAATTCGCCAGAAACTGATCGACGAAAATTTGCTGGATGCGGTAATTGGTCTGCCGGAAAAACTGTTCTACGGTACGGGGATTCCGGCTGCGATTCTGATTTTCAAAAAGCAGAAAGTTGATGACAAGGTGCTGTTTATCGATGCCAGCCGTGAATTCAAGGCAGGTAAAAACCAGAACCAGCTTAGCGAAGAAAACATTAAGAAAATCGTCAAGACCTACCGTGATGGCGATAACGTCGAGAAATACGCCTATCTCGCCAGCCTGAAAGAGATTCAGGACAACGACTATAACCTCAATATCCCGCGCTATGTCGATACCTTTGAAGAAGAGGATGAGATTGACCTGCTGGCGGTGCGAGCAGAACGCGAGCAACTGAAGGCGGAATTGGCGAAGCTGGAAACGGAGATGGCTGGATATTTGAAGGAGTTGGGTTATGGCTCGTGATTCGCTTTACCCAGTGAGCGTTAAAGCTGGAAAACCGATCCTTGGAATGCTACCTACAGGATGGCAAAAGTTATCATTAGAAAAGTGCTTAAATATAGAGGCAAGAAAGGCATATATACAAGATAATCAAGAGTATGACTTAGTTACAGTAAAGCGCTCCAGAGGTGGCGTAATAAGACGTGAGCATCTTAAAGGAAAAGATATCTCCGTAAAAAGTCAATTCTATATTAAAGAAGGCGACTTTCTCATATCAAAACGACAAATTGTGCACGGTGCTTGCGGTCTTGTACCTAAAGAACTTTCTGGCTCAATTGTATCGAATGAATATTGTGTGCTTACAGGGAAGTCCGGTTTTTATCTTCCTTATATGGAATTTCTATCGGAGTCTCTATATTTCCAGCAAACCTGCTTCCACTCTAGCATTGGTGTGCACATAGAGAAAATGATTTTTAAGTTAGATAGTTGGTTTAAGTGGCCATTTAATATCCCCCCACTGTCTGAACAAAAGAGAATCGTTAAAATCCTGTCAACCTGGGATAAGGCGATTTCGGTGACGGAAAAGCTGCTCGCCAATAGTCAGCAGCAGAAAAAAGCCCTGATGCAGCAATTAGTTACCGGGAAGAAACGCTTGCTGGATGAGAATGGGGTGAGGTTTAGTGGGGAGTGGAAGAGAGTAAAACTGGGTGCGATAGCCGATATGAACAGTGGAGGTACTCCGAAATCAACGGTTGAAGAGTATTATGGCGGGAATATCCCATGGGTATCTATTTCTGATATGACATCTAATGGAAAGTGGATTGCTACAACTGAAAAATATCTGACTGAATTAGGATTGAACAGTTCATCCGCAAGAATATATCCAAAAAACTCGGTTCTTTATGCTATGTATGCTTCTATAGGTGAATGCAGCATTGCTGCTGTAAATTTAACATCTTCGCAGGCAATCTTGGGTATTAGACCAAAAGATTGTTTAAATTATGAGTTTTTATATTTCTATCTTACATCATTAAAAGAAAAAATAAAACTGCAAGGCCAGCAAGGTACACAGTCCAACCTAAACGCCGGAATGGTTAAAGAGTTTGAACTAGACTTACCCAGTATAAGAGAACAACAAAAAATCGCCGCCGTCCTGTCCGCTGCTGATGCTGAAATCTCCACGCTGGAGAAAAAACTCGCCTGCCTGAGAGATGAGAAAAAAGCCCTGATGCAACAGCTACTGACTGGCAAACGTCGTGTTAAGGTCGATGAGGCGGTTGCCGAATGAAACTGACGAAAAGCGGGCCGCTGATTGACCGGGAAATCGACTGGCTGGAAGAGGTGTTGCTGAAATACGGCAATGATGACTCTGTGCTCTGTTTCTCTGAGCTGGATGGCTTTCTGACAGCGATTGTCTCTGGCCCGAATACGATTTCCCCTAATACCTGGCTCAGTGCTATCTGGGGGCGAGGTGATTACCACCCTCGCTGGACCACTGAAAAAGAGATGACGCGTTTTGTGGGGCTGTGTTTTCAGCATATGAACGATATCGCTGGTTGCCTTTATGACGCCCCTGAACTGTTTGAGCCGATTTTCAATGAGCGTGAGGTAAAGGGGGAAAAATATACCATTGTGGAAGAGTGGTGTTTTGGTTATATGAAAGGAAAGTCACTGGATGACTGGTCTGGTCTTCCCGGTGAGTTACGGCCTTCTCTGGAAGTGATCGCTCTTCATGGCGTGGAGAAGAATTTTCCTGTACTTGAGAAAATGACCGGAGAGCAGTTTGAGAAAAGTATTTCCCTTATTCAGCCTGCTGCACTGGCACTTTATCAGTACTGGTTGTCAGTGAGAATGTCAGAGGCATCATCCCGGCCTGTTCCAGTGAAGGGGGCAGAAAACATGCCCGGGCGAAATGACCCGTGTCCGTGTGGCAGCGGTAAAAAATTTAAGAAGTGCTGTCTGCATTGATGAATCTTCATGTGACCAGTAGCGAGTAGCGCCAGAAAGAAAAGGATTAATGATGAACCAGACGTACACGCCAAAATTCCAGGAAGAATACAGCGCCAAAATTCCGGCACTGACGTTACTGACCAGCCTCGGCTGGACGTTTTTATCTCCGAAACAGATTATGGATTACCGGGGCTATAAACAGGATGAGGTGGTGCTGCGTCCGGTTCTGCGTGAAGAGCTGTCGAAGCGTTCCTTTATGGCGGGTGGCAAAACCTGCCAGTTATCGGAAAAAGCACTGGATAACCTGATATCACAGGTCTGTTCTCCGGCGCTGAATGAAGGGCTGCTCAAAGCCAATGAACGGATGTATAACCATCTGCTCTACGGTATCGCCGTCACGGAGTTTGTCGATGGCAAGAAGGTCAACCCCACCATTGCGCTGATCGACTGGGAACATCCGGAAAATAACCAGTTCCATTTTACCGAAGAATTTACGGTATTGCGGTCAGGCGGTGTCGAAACCCGCAGACCGGATATTGTGTGTTTTGTGAATGGTATCCCGCTGGCTGTTATTGAAGCGAAAAGCCCGGCGGGTCACGGCAAGAAAGGGCCAACCATTGACGAAGGGATATCCCAGAGTATCCGCAATCAGCTCAACGACGAAATCCCGCAGCTGTTTGTCTACAGCCAGTTATTACTTTCGATTAACGGTCATGACGGGCGCTACGGTACCTGCCATACGCCAATGAAATTCTGGGCGGCATGGCGCGAAGAAGATATTACCGATCCGCAGATGTATGCGCTGCGCAACCATCCTTTATCGACTGAACAAATTCATGCGTTGTTTGATCATCGTCCTTCAGTCGATCTCAAATGGTATCAACAGTTAATCGATGGGGGGGAACTGGCAGTCAGCGGGCAGGATAAGCTGCTCATCAGTCTGCTTTCACCGGAACGTCTGCTGGAGATGACCCGCTTCTTCACCCTGTTTGATAAAAAAACCGGAAAAATTGTTGCCCGCTATCAGCAGGTGTTCGGGATAAAAAGACTGCTGGAACGCATCAGTACCCGCAGACCAGACGGGGGCAGGGAAGGTGGGGTGATCTGGCATACCACGGGGTCAGGTAAATCTTACACCATGGTATTCCTCAGCAAGGCGCTGATTCTTCATGACAGCCTGAAGCAGTGTCGTATTGTGGTGGTGACGGACCGCGTGGACCTTGAAGGGCAGCTCAGCGGCACTTTTGTTTCTGGTGGCGAACTGGCAGGGAAGGATGATAAGGCCAAAGCGATGGCGACCTCAGGTCAGAAGCTGGCACAGCAGATTGGCTCTGGTAAAGAACGTATAATCTTTACCCTTATCCAGAAATTTAACTCAGCGACAAAATTGCCTGAATGCGTCAACACCAGCCCCGACATCATCGTTCTGATTGATGAAGGACACCGTAGCCAGGGTGGTGAGAACCATGTGCGAATGAAACTGGCACTGCCGAACGCCGCCTTTGTGGCATTTACTGGTACGCCATTGCTAAAAGAAGATAAGACCACCAATAAATTCGGACCGATTGTCCACGCTTATACCATGCAGCGAGCAGTAGAAGATAAAGCCGTTACACCTTTGCTGTATGAAGAACGTATTCCCGACCTTGAGGTTAACGATCGGGCAATAGATGCCTGGTTTGATCGTATTACCGATGGGTTAAGCGAAGCGCAAAAAGCCGACCTTAAGCGTAAATATGCCCGTAAAGGTGAGGTTTATAGTGCAGATGATCGCATCCGTCTGATCGCACTCGATATCGCCACGCACTTCTCGAAGAATATTGATGAGGGACTGAAAGGCCAGCTTGCCTGCGACAGCAAGATTTCCGCCATCAAATATAAAAAGTATCTTGATGAAGCCGGGTTGTTTGAGTCAGCTGTAGTTATCAGCCCGCCGGATACCCGGGAAGGGAATACTGAGGTGGATGAAAGCAAACTGCCGGAAGTGACGAAATGGTGGAAAGATAACGTCGGCACGCAGGATGAGTCTGTGTATACCCGCAATATCATCAGTCGTTTCGATACCGATGAGAAGCTCAAATTGCTGATAGTCGTTGATAAACTGCTCACCGGGTTTGATGAGCCGAAGAATACCGTGCTGTATATCGACAAGCCGCTTAAGTCCCACAACCTTATCCAGGCGATTGCGCGGGTGAACCGACTGCATCCACTGAAAAAGTTCGGTCTGCTGATTGATTATCGCGGTATTCTGGCTGAGCTGGACACGACTATCGGCAAATATCAGGACCTCGCCTCCCGAACTCAGGGCGGATACGATATCAAAGATATTGACGGGCTGTACAGCGCCATGAGCTCTGAATACAAGCGTCTACCGCATCTGTATAACCAGCTGTGGGCCATATTTGCCGGTGTTAAAAACAAAAATGATACTGAGCAGTTACGTGCGGTACTGGTGCCTAAAATGGAAGAACGTGACGGAGAGATGGTCGATATCCATCAGAAAACCCGTGATGATTTCTTCGAGGCGTTAACGGCCTTTGCCGGATGCCTGAAAGTGGCACTGCAGTCCGCCACCTTCTTCACCGACAAGAGCTTTACGGAACAAGACCGAAACCTCTATAAAGAAACCGTAAAACAGATGTCCAGCCTGCGCCAGTGGGCGATGCAGGTAAGTGGAGAGCAGGTCAATTATGACGACTACGCTGAGCAGGTGAAAAAATTGCTGGATAAGCATGTCACCGGCGTTGAGGTTCGTGAACCGGATGGCGTGTATGAAGTCGGTAAAATGGGCAAGAGCGAAAAACCCGAAGAGTGGGATAACAATAAAACCCGCAATGAAACCGACATCATTAAAACCCGCGTGACGAAGATGATTGAGCAGGAATTGCGTGATGACCCGTATGCTCAGGAGGCATTTTCAAAACTCCTGCGTATGGCTATCGAAGAGGCTGAAAAACTGTTTGACCATCCGCTGAAACAGTACCTTTTGTTCCGTGAATTTGAAGAACAGGTTGAAGCCCGTAAGCTCAGCGATATCCCGGATGCACTGGCGGTAAACAAGCATGCTCAGGCGTATTACGGTGTATTTAAAAAAGAGCTACCTGAGGTTTTTGCGGTAAACGACGTTCAGGTGCAGGATAAGTGGACGAAGCTGGCTTTTGAAGTGGACAACATTATCGTCAAAGCGGTGGCAGAAAACTCCCTGAACCCCCAGGACATTGAGAAAGTCGTTAAGACAAGTCTGCTACCACTGCTGTTTACGGCCTGCCGGGAAATTGGTGCCGGAATGAATCAGGTTAACCGTATTGTTGAAACCATCATCCAGATACTGCGCGTTGGTTTGATGAAATCATGAGTGAAAAAGAATCGCCATCAATGAAAGCGTTACGCATTGTCTATGGTGATGAGGTCATCGTCGTACAGTGTGTTCCGCGTCAGGTCGTAAAGGGCAGGGTGCTCATCAAGGTGCATCCGGACTGCCGGGTTATTGTCTCTGTACCTCCAGAAACATCGGAGCACGAGCTGTTGTCTGCGCTGAAAAAAAGAGGGCGCTGGATATACCAGCAACTGCGTGATTTCAGGGAGCAACAGACACACATTGTTCCGCGTCAGTATGTCAGCGGAGAAAGCCATTATTATCTCGGTAAGCAATATCAGTTGAAAGTGACAGAAGACGCTACTGTGCCGCAACGAGTGAAAATGTTGCGTGGGCGTCTGGAAGTGACTGTCAGACACAAATCGGCAGAAAAGATTAAAGCCTTGCTGGCTGAATGGTATCGGGAACGTGCCAGAGATGTTTTTCAGCGCAGGCTTGATTTACTGATTCCGCAGACCCTTTGGGTCAGTGAGCGTCCTCCGATACGTCTGCGGGCGATGCAAACGCAATGGGGCAACTGTTCAGCAAAAGGCTGTCTGACCCTGAATCCATGGCTGGTTAAGGCATCCTCAGAATGTATCGATTATGTTTTGCTACATGAGTTATGCCATGTGGCTGAGCACAACCACAGCGAGAAGTTTTACCGTCTGATGGGGCAGGTTATGCCGGGCTGGGAAAAGGTTAAGAAGCGACTGGATGGTATGGCTGGGATGTTGTTGGCAGATATGTAGTTTCTAACTTATTCCAATGGGCTCATTTGTCGGTGATGCTGCCAACTTACTGATTTAGTGTATGATGGTGTTTTTGAGGTGCTCCAGTGGCTTCTGTTTCTATCAGCTGTCCCTCCTGTTCAGCTACTGACGGGGTGGTGCGTAACGGCAAAAGCACTGCCGGACATCAGCGCTATCTCTGCTCTCACTGCCGTAAAACATGGCAACTGCAGTTCACTTACACCGCTTCTCAACCCGGTACGCACCAGAAAATCATTGATATGGCCATGAACGAACCGTTACCGACTTAATCGTGGTGGAGATCGTGCTGCAAATAGTGCACTTCACATCATCGCCATCGGACGCTTACGAACTGACGCAAAAACAAAGGAATATGTCGCCAGGCGTGTAGCCGAAGGACATACAAAAATGGACGCGATACGCTGTCTAAAGCGATATATCTCCCGCGAAGTTTACACGTTACTGCGCAATCAAAACAGGCGGATCAACAGTATCCCGATAACAGCTTGACTCTTAGAAGGGCGTCCAAGGCAGCCATTATACGAGCAGGCAGTTCCGGCAGTTACTGTGGCGATACCGGATCAGGCAGAGTATGAGTCGGCGTGGAAACTGCTGGGATAACAGCCCAATGGAGCGCTTCTTCAGGAGTCTGAAGAACGAATGGGTGCCGGCGACGGGCTATGTAAGCTTCAGCGATGCAGCTCACGCAATAACGGACTATATCGTTGGATATTACAGCGCACTAAGACCGCACGAATATAATGGTGGGTTACCGCCAAACGAATCAGAAAACCGATACTGGAAAAACTCTAACGCGGTGGCCAGTTTTTGTTGACCACTTCATACCGCAGGAGGCATGATGGAGAGCATTAATAATCAAGTGCAGTCGGTACGCCAGTTGCTGGCCATTCCCCAACTGGCCATCCCAAGCTATCAGCGACCTTACCGCTGGGGCTCCAAGAATATCTCGGATCTCTTTACCGATTTGGCAACCCATCAGGACAAGAGCGCCTACCGGCTGGGCTCGGTGGTGTTTCATCAGCACACCGATAGTGAGCAGGGCGAGATGCTTGATATCGTCGATGGTCAGCAACGCACCCTGACCCTGATGTTGACCGTCAAGGCGCTGATCGAGGTGCTGGATAACGAAAATCGCAGTGGCAAAGAGAAGAGTATCCGGTTTCAACGTCAGGATCTGCGTGAGCAATTGCAGGTCTTGCGTGGACCTATCGATGCGTTTATGCAGCGCCAGCGCTTCCCCAGCCGGGATTCGGAGTTCAACCTCAGACGCAACTATCTGGAGTTGCGTCGGCTGGTGGCCCGCCCTGAGTTTGACGAGCAGCAAATTGACTTTCTGCTCAACCGCTGTCAGGTGGTCTGCTTTGTGCTGCAGGATATCTCGGAGGCGTTCCAGTTCTTCGATTCGCAAAATGCCCGGGGGCGCGATCTGGCTCCTCACGATCTGCTCAAGGCATTTCACCTGCGCGAGTTTGCCGGTCATGAGGCCAATCTCAAGGCCGAGGCGGTCGCCCATTGGGAGCGCCTGCCAAGCGACGAGCTGGCCAATCTGTTCGCCCTCTATCTCTATCGGGTACGCCAGTGGGCCGAGGGCAAGTCGGCCCGCTACTTTGGCAAGGGGGAGGTGGATCTCTTCAAGGGGGTCAACCTAGATCGGGTAGGGCATCATCCTTACGTGGAGTCGCTGCGCATCGCCCACCACTTTGTCGATGAGTACAACAGCCAGTACCAGCGCAAGATTGACGGCCAGTACATGACGTTTCCCTTTCATCTCGACCAGATGATCATCAATGGTCGGCGCTTTTTCGAGATGGCCGAGTACTACCAGACGCGGGTGGCCGCCATCGTGGCCGAGGAGTCTGATTCCGGCAAGGCGCAATCTGCCACCCTGCTCGGCGAAACGCTGACACCGATGGCCAGCAAGGTGCTATCGACCCTGGGCAGTTACGAGCGACGCCACCGCACCGGGGATCGTTATGTGCGGGCCATGTTCGACTGCGCCCTGATCTTCTATATCGACAAGTTCGGCAGCCAAGGGCTGTCACTGGCCATCGAGAAGTGCTTTATCTGGGCCTATCGCTGCCGCATCCGCCAGCAGGTAGTGCAGTTGGCAACCATGGATAACTATGTGCTGGAGCACAATCTGATCCGTGCCATTCGTGATGCTCGTCTGCCGGGAGATCTGCACGGCTTCCCTTTGCCTAGCATGAGCAGTCGAGAGAACAAGAACAATCGCAATGGTGCCGAAGATGAGCTGGTCGGGCTGTTTCGGGAGATGAAATATTATGAATGATGCAGGCGTTCGCCCCTTTTCCATTCGTGCACTGCTTGAAGATCGCGCCCGCTATCTGGTGCCCATGTACCAGCGCAACTATGCCTGGGGTGAGGGAGAGATCACCCAGCTGCTGCAGGATGTGCTGGATTATCAGCAAAAATTGGTCAGTGGTAAGGGGCCGCAAACCTACTATATCGGCACCCTGGTGGTGTTTGCCCGGGACGATGGCAGTTTCGAGGTAATCGATGGCCAGCAGCGCTTTACTACCCTCTCTCTGCTGGCCAATTGGCTCAAACATCACGCGATAGATTCGGTGGATATGAGCTGGTATCAGACCATCAACCTCGCTTTTGAGAGTCGCCCGATATCGAGCCATACCTTCGAGCGCTTATGGCAGGGTGTTGCCCCCTACGATTTGCGGGGGAGTACCTTCAATGAAGGTTTGGTGAACGGTTTTGAGCTGATTGACAAGGCAATGGCGGATCTTGGTTTGGTAGGGGCTAAACTGACGGCCTTTTGCGACTACCTCTTCAAGCATGTGCAGATCTCTCGTATCGAAGTACCCAAGGATACCGATCTCAATCACTTCTTCGAGGCGATAAACAATCGCGGCGAGCAGTTGGAAAAGCATGAAGTGATCAAGGCGCGGCTGATGGAGACGCTGAACCAGATACCCGAGGAAGAGCATCGTCGCCAAAGTATTCATATCCTGACCCGGGTATGGGATGCCTGCGCCAATATGGAGCGCTATATCCAGTACGGCTTTACCCCGCAAGAGCGCCACCGTCTGTTTGGTGAGAGCGACTGGGGTCAGTTTGTGCCCCGTGATTTTGCCCATCTGCTTGATCTGCTAGGATCCCCAAACACGGCCGACGCTGCCGATAAAAGCCGAGCAGCTGCCGGTAGCCAAGGGCGCACCTTGTTGGCCATTTTGCAGGATGACAAGCTTGATGGTGAGCAGACGGTGGAGGAGGAGAGCCCAGGCTCCGAGCGCTTTAACAGCGTCATCAACTTCTCCAACTTCTTGCTCCATGTGCTGCGACTCGTGAGCCGCGACCCGGGTGATACGGAGGGGGTGCCGCTTGATGATAAACAACTGGTCGATCAGTTTGAGCTGCGAGTGATAAGGCAACCGGATCCAGTAGCGGCAGTTCAGCGTTTTATCTATGGCCTGTTAAAGAGCAAGTATCTGTTTGATCAGTTCATCATCAAGCGCGAGTTTGCCGATGGCAAGGATAGTTGGAGTCTGAAGCGGCTGCACTGGTATTCGGAAAAGAGCGTCAGTTACATCAATACCTTTGACAAGGATGAAAATGAGAATGGTTTCTCTGGTGTTAACCGGCGGGTCCTGATGTTGCTGTCAGCGTTTCATGTGTCGACCCCGACCCTGGTTTACAAACATTGGCTGAATGGTGCACTGAGATATCTGTTCGACAATTGTCACCCTGATCAACCGGTGGATGCCGGGGCTTATCTGTCCTATCTGGAGAGTCAGGCTCGCCGCTTTGTCTTCCAGCGCTTTTTGGCGCCTGGTGAAGGGGCTTCCTATTACCAGATGCTCTACCTTGATAACGCCCTGTTGCCCGCCATCAATGTGGATGAGAGTTGGCACAAGGTGATTACATCCAAACTTCGCTTCGGTCATATCGAGAACAACTTTGTCTTCAACTTCCTCGACTATCTGCTGTGGGTACGAGATCGGAATAGCGACAAAGTTGCTGGCTCCTTTGAGTTCACTTTCCGCAGCTCGGTGGAGCACTTCTCACCCCAGCATCCGATGGATGGCTATAAACCGGTTGAGCAGAGTGCACTCCATTCGTTTGGCAACCTTTGCCTTATCAGCCACAGCAAGAACTCGCGCTTGAGTAACTTCCAGCCGCAACAGAAGCAGGAGCACTTTGAAGCAAGCCTTGCCAATAACCAGACTGATAGTCTTAAATTGCTTGCTATGATTCGGCTGATGAAAGATAAAGGTCGTTGGCTGGAAGATGAGATAGCTGTGCATCAACAAGATATGTTGCAGGTCTTACTATCCAATCAAATTCAGCAATAACGGATTGAATCTGTTTATGAAATTTGGCTGCTATCAACTAATGGGCGTTAAGTTGATTGTATGATCTGATTGATAAAGAAGGGGAGACTAAAAATCTCCTCTTCTTTGCAGCAGTTTACTGCGGTCTTTTTGTGATGCATCAGCATAAAACGTTTTACTTGTGGACCCTAAGAAATGGAGAACAGGTAATGCTGCCAACTTGCTGATTTAGTGTATAATGGTGTTTTTGAGGTGCTCCGGTGGCTTCAGTCTCCGTCTGCTGTCCCTCCTGTTCCGCTACTGAAGGCGTGATGCGTAATGGCAAAAGTACTGCCGGGCATCAACGTTATCTCTGCTCTCACTGCCGTAAAACATGGCAGCTCACCTTCACTTATGCCGCTTCTCAGCCCGGTACACACCAGAAAATCATTGATATGGCTATGAACGGCGTCGGTTGCCGTGCCACCGCACGACTAATGGGCGTGGGCCTCAACACCATTTTGCGCCATTTAAAAAACTCAGGCCGCAGTCAGTAACCTCCCGGATACAGCCGGGCAGTGATGTCATTGTCTGTGCGGAGATGGACGAGCAATGGGGCTACGTCGGTGCAAAATCACGTCAGCGCTGGCTGTTTTACGCGTATGACAGGATACGCAGGGTGGTGGTAGCCCACGTTTTCGGTGAACGCACTATGGCCACACTGGAGCGTCTTCTGAGCCTGCTGTCAGTTTTTGACGTGGTGGTATGGATGACGGACGGCTGGCCGATGTATGAGTCACGTCTGAAGGGAAAACTGCACGTCATCAGTAAGCGTTACACGCAGCGAATTGAGCGACACAACCTGAATCTGAGACAGCATCTGGCAAGGCTGGGCAGGAAGTCCCTGTCGTTCTCCAAATCGGTGGAGCTGCATGACAAAGTCATCGGGCACTATCTGAACATAAAACACTATCAGTAAATTGGAGTCATTACCCTTTTGTTAGTAAAATAATCGCTGCTGATTTTCCAACTGACAAAGAGAACGATGATGCTATTTATTCGTTCGCCCAACTAACAGAGCATCCTGCTGGTTGGAACCTCATCTTCAAGCCTAAGGTAGGCGAAGATTCTTCGGCGAAAGGAATTGTTAAAACCGTAAAGGAATGGCGAGCTGCTAACGGTAAGCCAGGTTTTAAAAAATCGAGATTGAATGTGCGGGTTCAGGTGATGAATCCGCACATTTTTAACTCTGGATTTGAAGAATAATTACTAGATATCCATTATTTTTTCCTGTCTCCAAACTGACCCCATGATGGATGGTTTATGGCTCTGTCCACGATACCGGCGACGGACCCGTCTGCTACTGGCTTCGGCATACCACAAAATCCTGACGCCTCCGCATGGCGTCGTTGTCCAACCCCGGGAACGGGGAAAAGCCAGTTTCCCCCGCTCCTGGCGTTTCTTAAACACCCGTTAAGGAAATACTGTGAAAAAAATGAACCGTACGCTCCGCAGATGTTGTCTGTCCGGGCTTATCAGCCTGTCTTTGTTTGCACCAGTTCCGGCCGTGTATGCCGCCAGCATCGAGACGGGGTATTCGCCGGAAGGAACGGCTCTGCAGCTGGTCCTGAAGACTATTAATTCTGCACAGCAGGAAATCCGGCTGATGGGCTATTCCTTTACCTCACCCGAAGTCGCCGGCGCGCTTGTCAGGGCAAAGCGGCGTGGCGTCGATGTGAAAGTGGTTCTGGACTGGAAAGCCAATACCGGCAAGCAAAACCAGGCGAGTCTGGCGGCCATGAATCTTCTGGTCAATGCCGGCATCCCGGTTCGCACAGTGTCGCAGTACAAAATTATGCATGACAAAGTCATCATTGCTGATGGCCGCAATATTGAAGTCGGGTCTTTTAACTACACCCGCTCCGCCGATCGGGTCAATTCAGAGAACGTGCTAGTCGTGTGGGATGTTCCAGTCGTTGCTCAACGCTATCTGCAGCACTGGTCGACCCGCTGGTCGCAGGGAACGGACTGGAAACGGGCTTATTAACGCACCTCAGCCATAAAACGAGCATCAATACGGTTCACTTACGTCCATGCTAAAGCGCCTGAACCACCCGTCGCTCGTATCTTACCTCTTAAGTCTTGCCCCTGAAGGTACTCACTTTTAGTTCAGGATGGGCTACTCTCCATCTCTCTTACAAGAGGACATGGGCATCTCATTTAGTTGAAATTTGTACGCCAATACAAATGACAATCTTAGAAAGGATCTCTTGCAAATTGAAAGTAAGTTATTGATTTGCAGGATCTGAGAGTTCTGTAGTATCCTCCGTTCCGAAGACATTTCTGAGGTGTCAGGAGAGCGATAAATGTCACGTCCAGCAGATAAAACAACTTCCTCTGCGAATGCAAAACGTGCATACCGGAAAGGTAAGCCAATGTCTGCCAGTGAGAGACAGCTTGCCGCGATTGCGCGGAAACGCGAAACGCATAAAGAAGTTAAGGTTTTTGTTAAAAACCCACTAAAGGACGTGATGATAGCGGTTTGTGAAGAAGAAGGTCTGACACAAGCCCAGTTTATCGAGAGGCTCCTTGAGCGAGAGCTTACAGAACGCGGTCTTTTAGATGTAAAGACTTCACATTCTTGATCATGTTTATATTGAGTGCTAGATTGTTGATGGTCTGAATAATTTTGGGTGTGCCACGCCGTAAGGTGGCAGGGAACTGGTTCTGATGAGGTATCTACCCGGGACCAGAAAGCAAAAACCCCGATAATCTTCTTCAATCTTGGCGGAAGGAAAAGATTAACGGGGCCTTCATAAACTGCATAGAACGTGTTGCTCTATGCAGGGAGTATATGTACATGCTCAGAAAACTTCAAGCTCAGTTT
>OKGO01000199.1_pt1 | contig 17287 bp, 20 predicted proteins | sample 1613211 | NCBI WGS metagenome assembly OKGO01 (sample SAMN04436845, study PRJEB24849) | human gut metagenome | biome: human gut; feature: NICU; material: stool | host: Homo sapiens | place: USA: Saint Louis, MO | collected 2011-09-16 | reverse complement strand
GCCCATAACAGAAACTAATTCCACCGCTTTTTTTTCTTGAGCATGAAAATCTAACGTTAACAAACGAAGATTCTTTTTCTGAGATAACAATGACAGAGCTTCTTACTCAAAACTAGGCGCAATAATTATCACTAAAAAGAATTGATGCATTTCAGCCGCAGTCGCTTGGTCCACTGGACGATTCAAAACAACAATGCCACCAAAAATTGAAACTGGATCTGCTTCAAATGCCTGACGATAGGCTGCCAAAATCGTTTTTCCTGTTCCAATTCCACATGGGTTCATATGTTTAACAGCGACGACCGTAGGTTCTGTAAACTCGCTAGCAATCCGGAGTGCTGCATCAGCATCTCGAATATTGTTATATGACAGTTCTTTGCCATGAAGTTGTCGAGCGGAAGCAATGGATAATGATACAGGTACAACGGATTGATAAAAGGTGGCCTGTTGATGGCTATTTTCACCATAGCGCAATGTTTGCTTACGTTCATAAGTAAGCGTCTGTTTCTCTGGTTCAGTTTCACCCACTTGCGTCGTTAAATAGTCAGCGATAAGCGCGTCATAAGCAGCGGTATGACGAAAGACTTTTGCTGCTAATCTTTTTCTGGTGGCTAACTGGCTAGTTCCAGTGCTGCTAATTTCACTTAATACCTGTTCATAATCACTAGGATCAACCACTGCTGTTACGTCTTGATAATTTTTTGCCGCTGAACGTAACATGCTAGGACCGCCAATATCAATCATTTCAATTGCTTCTGCTTCAGAGATTGCTGGTTTTAAAATTGTTTCTTTAAATGGATAAAGATTCACTACTACAAGGTCAATAAATTGAATGCCTTGTTCAGTCAGTGCTTTTTGATGCGTTTGGTTTCCCCTTTTTGCCAAAAGTCCGCCATGGATATTCGGATGTAACGTTTTGACACGGCCATCTAACATTTCGGGAAAGCCAGTGATGTCGTCAATAGCAAGTGTCGGTACCCCGGCTTCTTCTAAGACAGTCCTTGTTCCCCCAGTGGAGATAATTTCAAAGCCATTTGCAACTAAGCCTGCTGCAAATGTTGTCACTCCTGTTTTGTCTGAAACGCTAATCAATGCTCTTTTGGTCATTTCATTGTCTCCTTTACAATTTGTGAAATTATTTTTGGGTACCATTCGTGCTCAAGAGCATGAATTTTCTCTGTTAATGTGTCCAAAGTATCTTCAGTATCAATCTTGGTGGTTGTTTGGAAAATAATCGGTCCTGTATCAACCCCAGAGTCAACATAATGGATAGTGATTCCTGTTATTTTCACTCCATAATGAAATGCCTCTTCAATTCCGTGAAGACCTGGAAAACTAGGTAACAGAGAAGGATGAATATTGACGATTCTCTTTGGATAAGCCTCCAGTAAAGTCTTGCCGATAATTCTCAAATAACCAGCTAACACGATTAAATCGATCTGATGCTCTTTTAAATGTTTCAATACTTGTTCCTCATATTGCTCACGAGATGAAAAATCAGATGGCGAAAAGCAAACAACGGGAATCTTGCGTTTTTGGGCACGGGTCAATACGTAGGCTTCAGGCTGATCACAAAAGACTAAGCTCAACTGCCCTGCGATTTTTTTCTGGGAAAAAGCTGCAGCAATCGCCTCAAAATTGCTACCATTGCCAGATGCAAAAACAGCTATCTTCATAAGGCTTCCTTAAAAATAACGGCTTTCGTTTTCCTAGGTACCAAACGACCAATTTCAAAAGCTTCTGGCAAAAGCTCCTGAACTTTTTCAACATGCTCTGGACTCACCGCTAAAATCATCCCTAAGCCCATATTGAAAATTTCATACATTTCTTCAGGTGGAATTTCACCGTATTTTTGAATCAATTTAAAAATTGGTAGCACTGGCCAACTATTTAATTGAATCTCTGCAGCTAATGCGGAAGAAAACATTCTTGGTAGATTTTCTAAAAACCCGCCGCCAGTAATATGCGCAGCCCCATGCACGAGTCCTGCTTTTAACAATGGCAATAATTCCTTCACATAAATTTTTGTTGGTGTTAATAATTCTTCCCCTAACGTTATGGGTGCCAATTCTGGAAGCTTGTCCGTTGTTTTAAACGAATGTTTCTTAAAAAAAATATTTCTTACTAAAGAGTAACCATTAGAATGAAGACCACTTGAAGGAAGACCAATCAAGAAATCGCCTTCTTTTACGTTACTTGGAGTCAAGAGTTGACTTTTCTCAGCAATACCCACGGCAAAACCAGCCACGTCATAAGCATCTGCTTCATACATATCAGGCATTTCAGCTGTTTCGCCCCCAATTAAGGCTGCATTCGCCTCACAACAGCCTGCCGCAACACCCGCAACAATTGCTTCAACTTTAGCTGGATTAACGGTCCCTAACGCTAAATAATCTAAAAAATATAACGGTTCGGCGCCTTGTGCGACGACATCATTGACACACATTGCTACACAATCAATTCCGATTGTCTCGTGTCTCTGTTCTTCAATTGCCAAGAGTAACTTTGTGCCTACGCCATCCGTTCCTGATACCAAAACTGGTTCTTTAAGCTTGTAACTACTTAAATCAAAACAACCACCAAAACCACCAAGCATGCCCAACGTTCCCGTCCGTTGTGTCTTTTGGCTATGCTTTTGAATTCGTTCCACTACTTCGTATCCTGCCTCAACATTTACGCCAGCTTTTGAATAGGCATTTTCCATGTCAATTCCTCCTAGTTTCTTTTTTCAAGGATGCTTGATATTGTTCTTCATAATCATACAAAGGCGTTGGATAGTCTCCATTAAAGTAAGCCATACACAGCCCAGAATAAGGAGCATCATAATTTAATTGAATCCCATCAATCAGCCCTGCTTCACTCAAAAAAGCCAGCGAATCTGCGCCAATCTGCTCTTTGATCTCTTCAATTGAATAGTTTGCCGCAATTAGTTCGTCCCTCGTCTGTATATCAATGCCATAAAAACACGGATATTTTAATGGCGGTGAAGCAATTCTGACATGAACTTCTTGCGCTTCTGCTTCTTTTAATAAATGGATAATGCGCCGAATAGTGGTTCCGCGAACAATCGAATCATCTACTAAAACGACTTTTTTTCCTTTGACCACGCCACGAACTGCCGATAGTTTCATACGGACACCTTGTTCTCTTAATTCTTGTGTCGGCTGGATGAATGTTCGAGCGACATATTGATTTTTTACTAAACCTAGTTCGTAAGGTATCTGTGCTTCTTCTGCATAGCCGCTAGCTGCAGACAATGACGAGTTCGGTACACCAATTACCATATCAGCTGCGACTGGACTTTCGATTGCCAAGTTCTTCCCCATTCTTTTACGAGCTGTATGCACATTAACTCCAGCAATATTTGAATCTGGTCGTGCAAAATAAATATATTCCATTGCACAAATTGCCGGTTGGACTTCCGTAGTGAAAACCTCTATTTTCAAGCCTTCATCAGAAATGATGACTACTTCACCAGGCGCCACATCTTGAATAAAGCGAGCCCCAACTGTTTCTAATGCACACGTTTCGGATGCCACAACGTACGCCCCATTGTTCATTTGTCCGATGGAGAGAGGGCGAAAGCCGTTGGGATCCAGTGCAGCAATCATCATCGTTTCTGTTAATAAAAGATAAGCAAAGCCACCCTTAACCAAATTCAAGCTCTCTTTTAGTTTATCGAGAAACGAGACAGCAGTGCTTTTTCGAATCAAGTGCATTAAAATTTCAGTGTCTGAATTGGAATGAAAAATAGCTCCTTCTCTTTCTAGTTGTTTTCGTAAACGCTTGGCATTTGTCAAATTGCCATTGTGTGCTAACCCAATTTGACTATCATAAAATTTAAATAAAAATGGCTGAATATTATCCACGCTACCCGTACCAGCGGTTGCATAGCGCACATGACCAATAGCCGCCGTTCCTTCTAACGCATTCAGTTGTTCTTGCTTTTGGAATACTTCTGCTAATAAACCTAAATCACGGTGGCCATCTAATTTCCCAGAATTGTTCGCCACAATTCCCGCGCCTTCTTGGCCTCGATGCTGTAAGCTGTGTAAGCCAAAATAGGTCACTTGTGCCGCATCAGGATGACCCCAAATACCAAAAATACCACACTCTTCATTTAAGCTTTTTGCTTCATAAGACATGGAATCGCATCCTCCCATAAGGCTTTGGCTTCTTTTGTTGAACAATTGATCACATCATCTAACGCATGAATGACCAAACCAGTTTCAGTCACTTTCCCAATATGTTGAGCTTTTCTTCCGATAAGAGTTTCAAATGCTTCTTGATGCTGGGGACTAACTGAAAGAATAAAACGGGATTGCGTCTCCGCAAATAGATATTCTTTTGTTAATGGCAGTGTCACTTGTAGTCCAAGTTCGTTAGCAAAAGCCGACTCGGCTAAAGCAACGGCAACGCCGCCTTCAGCGCAATCATGCGCGCTAGCAACTAGGCCTGCTTGAATTGCTTTTAAAACTAATTCTTGGTTTGCTTTTTCCTCTTTTAAATCAAATGAGCGTAATAGCCCTTCAATTCGACCCAGTTGCATTTTTTGAATTTCTGAGCCGTTAAAATCTGGGTGGGTTTCACCGATGAGATAAATTAAGTCATCAACTTGTTTAAACGCTTGTGTGGTAATTTGTGAAACATCTTCAATCACTCCCACCATGCCGATCATTGGCGTTGGATAAATAGCTTGACCATCTGTTTCATTGTAAAGAGAGACGTTCCCTGAAATCACGGGTGTTCCTAGCTGACGGCAGGCTGCGGCGATTCCATCCGCCGACGTCCATAATTCCCAAAAACTTTCTGGTTTATCAGGGGAACCTTAATTCAAACAATCAGTGATAGCCAAAGGTTGTGCTCCACTTGCTACAATATTACGGGCTGCTTCTGCAACCGCAATTTGCCCACCAATTTCAGGATTTAAATACAAATAACGGCTATTACAATCTGTTGTCATCGCTAAGGCTTTATTGGTGCCCCGCACTCTTAAAACAGCTGCATCACTTCCTGGTTGCACCACTGTATTCGTTTGTACTTGACTATCATAGGTTTCGTAAACTGATTTTTTCGATGCAATCGTTGGCTGTTGCAATAGGCGTTTTAATAATTCCGTACTATTCGTAATTTCTGGAATGAAGGGCGCTAATTTTTTAAAAGCACGCATCCGTTCTGGTTCTTGATAGGCTTTCTGGTAAACAGGTGCTTCTTCTGCCAAAGCATCTACTGGTACATCTGCGACTATTTTGCCACCGTGAAAGACACGATACTGTCCATCATCTGTTACGGAGCCAATCGCTACCGCTTCTAAGTTATACGTTTGAAACAATTCACAAGCTTGCTGTTCTGCTCCTTTTTCCACACAGATTAACATCCGTTCTTGGGACTCAGACAAGAGCATTTCATAGGGGCTCATCTGCGTCTCTCTCTGTGGAACTTTATCTAGCTCTAGAATCAAGCCTGAACCTGCTTTTGATGCCATTTCAGCACTTGAAGAAACCAAGCCAGCCGCCCCCATATCTTGGATGCCGATTAAAATATCCTGATGATTTTTGATTAAATCAAGACAAGCTTCCAATAATAATTTTTCCATAAACTGATCACCTACTTGTACCGCAGATCGTTGCTGTTCTTCACCTTCACTAAATTCTTCTGAAGCAAAGGTCGCACCGTGAATTCCATCTCGTCCTGTTTTTGCACCTACATAAAGAATGCTATTTCCGACGCCTTTTGCTTGGCCTTTTTGAATCTCATCATGACGAATCAATCCCACACACATAGCATTAACAAGTGGGTTTCCTTGATAACATGGCTCAAAAGCAATTTCGCCGCCAACGGTTGGAATACCAATACAATTTCCATAACCGCTAATCCCCGCCACAACTTCTTGAAACAAATAACGTGTTCGTGCATCCGTCAGTTCGCCAAATCTTAACGAATCCAGTAAAGCAATCGGCCGCGCCCCCATACTGAAAATATCGCGAATAATTCCACCAACGCCTGTAGCTGCTCCTTCGTAAGGTTCTACTGCAGAAGGATGATTATGGCTCTCTGCTTTAAAAACAACAGCTAATCCGTCACCAATATCGACAATCCCAGCTCCTTCACCAGGGCCTTGAAGCACTTGTGGCCCTTCCGTCGGAAACTTTTTTAAAACGGGCTTGGAATTTTTGTAAGAGCAATGTTCACTCCACATCACGGAGAATAAGCCAGTTTCTGTATAATTAGGTTCTCTTTGCAAAATGGTCTCAATCTGATGATATTCTTCATCTGTTAGTCCCCATTCTGCATACAACCGTGTCTCCTTGATTTCTTTTGGTGTTGGTTCATTCATCATTGGCTTAATTCCTTTCCAAAGTTTTTAATGATTGAAGCAAAAAAGCTGCGTCCATCTGTTGAACCTAACAATTCTTCCATCGCTCGTTCCGGATGAGGCATCATTCCTAGAACATTGCCCTGTTCATTACAAATACCAGCAATATTCGCAAGACTACCGTTCACCTTTTCTTGATACGTAAAAACAATTTGGTTCTTTTCTTTCAGCTCTTTCAACGTTTTTTCATCACAATAGTAATTCCCTTCGCCATGCGCTACTGGTAAATGTATCGAAACATTTTCAGGATACTCGCTTGTAAACTTTGTGTGCGTATTCACTTTCAATGGGACACTTTTACAAATAAAACGAAGCGAATCATTTCTTAGCAACGTGCCAGGAAGTAAGCCAATTTCTGTTAAAATTTGAAAGCCATTACAAGTACCAAAAACCATTTTGCCTTCTGCAGCAAAGCGAATCACCTCATTGATAATTGGCGAAAACCGAGCAATTGCACCACAACGTAAGTAATCGCCATAAGAAAAACCACCAGGCAATAACACGCCATCAAATTTTGCTAAAGAAGTGGCATCGTGTCGGACAAATTCTGCATCGACGCCCATCACCTCTTTGCCAGCCCACAATAAGTCTGCATCACAATTGGATCCTGGAAAAACAATCACTGCCAATTTCATTTAAATTTCCTCCAAAGATAAAATTTCAAAACGATAGGATTCCATATTTACATTGGCTAATAGTTGATCACAAATTTGTTCAATTTTCTCTTCAATTGCTTCTGTCTGCTGGACGTGCATTTCAAAATACTTACCGACACGGATTTCGGCTACTTCTGTAAAACCAAGCCGATGGACTGCTTCCTTAACCGCTTCACCTTGGGGATCCAAAATTGATTCTTTATACGTAACATAGACTTTTACAAAATACATACGCGCTTCCTCCTCAATTAGCTGTTAGTAAACGTTGTAAAACTTCTTCATATACAGGAACTATTTCTCCTAATTCACGGCGATAAACATCTTTATCCAGATGTTCGTTTGTGTTTAAATCCCATAGACGACAGGTGTCTGGAGAAATTTCATCTGCCAGTAACAATTGATTGGCCTTCGTCCGACCAATCTCGATTTTAAAATCGATCAAACAAATATTGAGGCGTTGAAAGAGTTGACTAAGCGCCTGATTAATTTGTAAAGCCAATGCTTTAATCTCCACAATTTCAGCAGGAGTGGCTACTTTTAGAAATTGAATATGGTCTTCGTTAATAAAAGGATCATCCAGACGATCTTCTTTGTAATAAAATTCAATAATGGGCGTCACTAATTTAGTGCCCTCTTCAATCGCTAAACGCTTTGAAAAACTTCCTGCCGCATAATTACGTACGACAACTTCCAAAGGAATCATTTCTACGGCCTGAATTAATTGTTCGTGTTCAGATACTTTTTTGATAAAATGATTGGGAATCTTCTGTTGCTGTAAATGTTCAAAAATTAGACTAGTGATTTGATTATTTAAAGCGCCTTTCCCAAGAACTTTGTCTTTTTTTTGACCATTTAAAGCTGTTGCTTGATCAAGATATTCCACAAAAAGAACCGCTGCATTTTCTGTTTGATACAACTTCTTCGCTTTTCCTGTATACACAAGTGCTTTCTTTTCCATTCTTTCCCTCTTCTCGTTAGCTTCATGAACCCTATTCTTTCTAACTCAGCTGATTTACATCAGTTAAAAACTTACATTAGTTACAAAAAAACAATAATCGTTCGTGTTTGTCGAATGTAAAAATAAAAAACTTGCTTGGAGCAAGCATTTATTAAGTTACGTTCCAAATACCAACAGTCTCAATTTCCTTTAACGTTTCTGATAAGCAAGGTGTTGTAATGGTGACGTGGCCCATTTTTCTGCCAACTTTTGATCCGGCTTTTCCATAGTAATGGACTTGCCAAGTGGGTTTTGACGTGCATAACTGGTAGCTTTTTTCTAAGTGTTCACCTAAGAGATTCACCATAACCACTGGTTGAAGTAACTGGGGTAACCCAATGCCCCAATTGCTAATCCCTCGAATATGCGCATCAAATTGACTAAATGAGCAAGCTTCAATAGAGTAATGACCTGAGTTATGAGGCCGTGGCGCTAATTCATTGACGTACAACTCTTCTGAATCCGTTAAAAACAGTTCGATAGCTAAAACCCCAGATAAATTTAATTCCTCAGCAATGTGTTGCGCCAATTCCGCTGCTTTTTGTTGCACATTCTCAGAAATTCGAGCGGGCACAATTGATTCATGCAAGATATTCTTTCGATGAATGTTTTCAGATACAGGAAAGCTTTGGGAACCATGCTTATTCCCTGCAACGATGATTGAAAGTTCTTTAGTGAAAGGCACCCACTTTTCTAATTCACAAGTGGCGTTAGCTAATAATTCAGTCGCTTGGGAGAAATCCTCTTCGCATTTTAAGACGACTTGTCCTTTTCCATCGTATCCACCTTGAATAGTTTTTAAGACACATGGAAAACCAATCTTTTCTGTTGCTTGTGGCAGCTCTTTCTGACTTTTCACTTCCGCAAAAGAAGCAATCTTACAGCCAATCGATTGAAGAAACATTTTTTCAAGCAATCGATTTTGAGTAATTTTTAACAATCCTGTTCCTTGTGGCAGCTTTTCTAGTGGAATGGCCTTTTCTAGGGAGGCCACTTCAATATTTTCAAATTCATAGGTGATCACATCGCATAACTCTGCTAGTTCAGTTAAAGCAGATATCTGATCAAAGGCTGCCACAATTTGACGGTCAGCTACTTGACCAGCTGGACTATTGAGCGTTGGGTCCAACACAATCATTTGGAAACCCATTTTTTTACCACTCATGACTAGCATTCGCCCTAACTGTCCCCCACCTATAATGCCAATAGTTGCTCCGACTTTTAAAGGTTTATTCAAGTTGTTCCCCACTTTCCATAACCGCTTTTTCCAATGATTGTCGTCTTGCTTGGATTCTTTCTGCTAACTGTAAATCATCAATACTTAGTATTTCTGCAGCTAATAACCCAGCATTGGTAGCACCTGCTGAGCCAATCGCAGTTGTTGCTACAGGAACTCCCCCTGGCATCTGCACAATAGACAACAGTGAATCAATACCGTTTAATGTTCGTGTTTTAACTGGAACACCAATGACAGGTAAGGTTGTCTTTGCAGCTACCATCCCTGGTAAATGGGCCGCTCCACCAGCGCCAGCGATAATAACCTTCAATCCTTTTGTTCGTGATTCCTCTGCAAAACGAAACATCAAATCAGGGGTCCTATGTGCTGATATCACTCGTTTTTCATAAGGAATTCCCAACTCTTCCAACACAAGACAAGTAGCTTTCATCGTTGCCCAGTCTGAGGTACTTCCCATAATCACAGCGACTAATGGTTTCATGAATGTAATAACTCCTTCCGCCTTTTTTCACTGTTATTCTAACAATGAGAAAAAGAGATGTCAAAGAAAAACCGAAATATTATAGATTAAAATTATATAATGTTCGTGTTTATCAAAAAAAGAGTCATCTTTCCGATGACTCTTTTTTTGCTATTTTTAGCGTTGCTTCCTCTTTAAGAAGAAACGTCGCCTGTATTAATAACTGGTTGTGTGCCCTTATCAGTAATGATTGAGACTAGTAAATTATTAATAAGTTGTACTTTTCGTTCATCGGTAAAATTAATTTCTTGCCCTTCTTCAATCTGTTCTAAGGCCATTTGTGTCATGCTTACCGCACCTTCAACAATTGTTTGTCGAGCCGCTAAGATTGCTTTTGCTTGCTGTCTTTGCAACATGGAGCTAGCAATTTCAGTTGCATAAGCTAAATGATTCAACCGTGTTTCGATAACCTCTACACCAGCCACTGCTAAGCGTTCTTGCAATTCTTTGGTTAACTCCTCGGAAATTTGTTCGGTATTTCCTCGCAGAGTTACATCATTATCTGAAAAAGTGTCATAAGGATATTGTGTTGCTACATGCCGGATTGCCGTTTCACTTTGAATTTCCACAAAGTCTTGATAATAATCGACATTAAATAACGCCTTAGCTGTATCGACTACCCGAAAAACGATGACCGCAGAGATTTCGATTGGATTCCCGTCAGAGTCATTGACTTTTAATAGAGAACTATTGAAATTTCGTACTTTCAAAGAAATGTTCATTTTTTGCGTAAATGGAATGGTAATAAACAACCCATTTTCTTTAATCGTACCTAAGTAACGACCAAAAAATAAAATCGCTTTCGCCTGGTTGGGACTAACAATAGTTAAGGAACTTAAAAATAAAATAGCCCCAACTAACAAAATAATACCTAAAACAACAAGAACTCCATTGGTATGACTTGCTCCATAAATAAATAAACCAATTCCCGCAATTAAAATAACTAATAAGCTCGCAATTCCTACGTAGCCACTCATATAAAATTTTTTTTTCTCTTCCATCTGTTTCACTCTCCTAACTCATTTATCTGGTCCTTATTATACACCTCATTTCCTTCAATAGAGTAACATTAAACATTAATAAACAGATTTTTTCGGGGCTCTTGTAGTATACTGAGAACAAAGAAATCCCAAGAAAAGGAGTGATAGAATGCGCTATTTAAGCAAGGACATTTTAGAGGAAGTCATCACTCAACGCCCCTCCGACTCTTATAAAAGCAATTTTGGGCGTGTCGTATTAATCGGAGGAAACCGTCAATACGGCGGAGCCATCATCATGAGTACCGAAGCGTGTATCAATAGTGGCGCTGGTCTCACCACTGTGATTACTGATGTTAAAAATCACGGGCCTTTACATGCAAGATGCCCAGAAGCGATGGTCGTGGGCTTTGAAGAAACAGTCCTTCTGACGGACGTCGTAGAGCAAGCGGAGGTTATTTTAATTGGTCCAGGTTTAGGCTTAGATGCTACTGCACAACAAATATTAAAGATGGTACTCGCCCAACATCAAAAACAACAATGGTTAATTATCGATGGCTCAGCAATTACCCTGTTTAGCCAAGGCATTTTTTCCCTTACCTATCCTGAAAAAGTTGTTTTCACACCTCATCAAATGGAATGGCAACGTTTGAGTCACTTACCTATCGAGCAACAAACACTGGTAAATAACCAGCGCCAACAAGCAAAATTAGGCAGTACGATTGTTTTAAAAAGTCATCGCACAACAATTTTCCACGCAGGAGAACCTTTTCAAAATACAGGTGGCAACCCTGGGATGGCTACTGGCGGAACTGGGGATACCTTGGCTGGCATCATTGCTGGTTTTTTAGCTCAGTTTAAGCCGACAATTGAAACCATTGCTGGCGCCGTCTACTTACACAGTCTCATTGGAGATGATTTGGCCAAAACCCACTATGTTGTTTTACCAACGAAGATTAGTCAAGCCTTGCCGACATATATGAAAAAATATGCCCAGCCACACACTGCACCTGATTCTGAACTATTAGAACAGAAGCGTTCGAGATAAAACCCGAAAAGGCTAAATGGTGACAAATTTTGGGTTAAAAAGCAGGATTTAAGCCTGGGCCGAAAATCAAAAGCGATTTTCAGCCCAGGCTCTCTTTTTATTTTTCCTTATAAACATTTTTTAACGTTAACGGAGCGCCAAAGGTATGAAAATTCAAGCCTTTGACTTTATCATTTTGCAGGACTGTTTGTTCATTTTGGCTAAGTGGAATCATGCCAGCAGTCGTTTCAATCACTTCTTTTTCAGCCGCAATCAGTGTCGCCCATCTTTTTTCTGGCTCTAAGGCATAGGTTGTGGCTGCTTCATCTAATAATTTGTCATAGACAGGGTTCTGATAATTGCGATCATTGCCCTTGTATAAAGTCATTAGGGTAGAAATAGGGTCTTGATAGTCTGGTGTCCAGTAAATTAAGAATAAATCATAGTCACTTTCTCGCCCAAAGTTCAATGCAGCTTCGGTCGGCAATGCGGTTAGCTCTATTGTCAAACCAGGAAACAGTTCTTGTAGCGAGCCTTGCAAACTTTCACCAATTTTTTTGTAAGAACCATCATCTGTTACCATCAATTCAACGTTAACCTTTTCTCCTAATTCTGCTTGTGCTTTTTTCCAATAACTTTGCGCTTTTTCTTTGTTATAAACCATTAAATTACCTGCTTCTTGACGAAAATCGAGGCCCGTTGTGGGATTCGCCACAAAGCCTTCCGTAATCGCACCATGTAGCGCTTTAGAACCATCTGCAATAATATTATTGACTAGATTTTCTTTATCTATGCCTAAAGCCAACGCTTTACGCAGGTTTTCGTTTGCAAGCGGCGTTGTTTGCCCTTTCCGTTTTTGATTTAAGCGCAAATAGTTCATTGTCGCTGTTGGGTACGAATGATACAACGTATTATTTTTATTCTGTTGCGCCAAATCACCACTTAGTGTAGCCACATCTAATTGTCCATCTTCAAAAAGATTCAATGCGGTAGATGTTTCTTTGATAACCGTATAATTGATAATGTCTGAGCGCACGTTCTGGTGATCCCAATAGCGATTATTTTTTGCTAGTTGCCAGTCAATCTTTGTTTGCTGCCAATCTTTTACCACAAACGGACCATTATAGACGACTTTATCACTAGCAGTTCCATAGTCCGCACCAAATTGTTCGACTACTTTTTGATTTTGCGGGAAAAATGTAGGAAAAGCTAATAAGGACGTAAAGTACGGTTTTGGCTCTTTGAGCGTCACTTTTAATGTATAATCATCCACAGCTGTGACACCAAGTTCATTGGGTGCTAATTTCCCAGCTGAGATTTCTGCACCATTTTGAATTGTTTCAACGATGAGGAAGCTATAAACAAAGCCGTTTTTAGGATCAATCATTTTTTTCCAAGCATATTCAAAATCATGTGCTGTGACAGGATCATCGTTACTCCAAACCGCTTCTTTTCTCAAAGAAATCGTGTAGGTTTTTCCATCTTCTGAAATCATCGGCAATGCTTTTGCTACGGCTGGTACCAATTGGTCTTGTTCATCTAAACTATATAACCCTTCAAACGCTGCTGTTTGGACAATAGCATCTGGAAAATCCAATAATACAGAGGTGTTGAGCGTTGTTAATTCCGAGGGTGACATCAGTTGAACGGCTTCTTTGGTATTTTTCTGTTTCTTTTTATTTTCATTTTTATTGGTACACCCAGCTAAAAATCCTACCAATAAAATACAAACCATTATGATTTTTAAATACTTTTTCATCTTCTTTCTCCTATAACTCTTCATTTTTTTATGCTCTTACTTACAGAAAGACAGCTCACCTTTTATTTTGTCCTTTCCACAAGCATCCAGACAACGACCGCTTGCTCCAACCCATCATTATAATTAATGTGCCCCTCACCAGCTTCAATTAATTGGGCTTGTCCAGCTTTTCCAACTAAGTCTTGACCATCTTCTAAAATCGTATGTGCTTCGCCAGAAATCACATAAGAATATTCATCCTGTTCATGGCGAGCATATCCAGCTAAAGGCCGTTTTTCACCAGGTTGTAATGTAATAATGCCCATTTGAACTTGTGCATTTGGTTGGTTTTCTTTATCAAAAAAAATCGTCATTTCTTCTGATTCTGCTGATTTAATAAGCAATAGCTTTCCCTCCTTTTTTAAATCTTGTATCTTCCATTATTCCTTTAAATAGAATCAAAGTCAATATTTTTATAGAAAATTCTGAATATTATACACAAAAAAAAGAGAGCTTGAATTCTCTCTTTTTTGTCTCTTTAAGCTTTTACAATCCAGCCTTCTGGCGCTTCTTTGTCACCAAACTGTATGCCAACCAGTTCATCATATAGTTGCTTAGTCACTGGTCCAACTTCCGTTTCACTATAAAATACATGGAAATCTGTGCCGTTTTGAATCCCACCAATAGGAGAAATAATCGCCGCTGTGCCACAAGCACCCGCTTCGGAGAAGTCCGCTAATCGATCAATGTAAACGTCTCCTTCAAGCGCCGTCATCCCTAAACGTTCTTTTGCTAGCGTCAATAATGAATATTTAGTAATACTTGGTAAAATAGACGCTGATTTCGGCGTAATAAAAGTACCCTCTTTGGTTATGCCAAAGAAATTAGCTGCACCAACTTCTTCAATTTTCGTATGCGTATACGGATCTAAATAAATGCAATCACTAAATTCTTTCTCATGTGCTTCTGCACCTGGTAAAAGACTAGCTGCATAATTGCCACCCACTTTAGCGGCCCCAGATCCTCGACACGCTGCTAGATCATATTCAGAAACGAGATAGTTGGTGGGTGCTAACCCTTTTTTAAAATACGAACCAACCGGCACGCAAAAAATAGAAAAAATGTATTCTTTGGCAGGTGCTACGCCAATATTATCGCCGACACCAATCATATAAGGGCGAAGATACAACGTACCGCCCGTTCCATATGGCGGTAAATAAGCAAGGTTGGCTTTCACCACTTCTTGGCATGCAGAAACAAAGGTTTCTACTGGTACTTGTGGCATCAGTAGACGCGCACAACTTTTTTGTAGCCGTTTGGCATTTTCATCTGGACGAAACAAATTGACAGAACCATCTGCACATTGATACGCTTTTAATCCTTCAAAACATTGTTGGCCATAATGTAGAGCAGGCGAACCTTCACTAATCGTTAACTGATTGTTATCTGTTAGCGTGCCTTCTTCCCACTTGCCATCTCGCCAATAACTAATATAACGAAAGGGCGTTTTAATGTAAGAAAATCCTAAATTATTCCAATCAAGATTGGCTTTTTCCATTGTCGTAGCACCTCAATTATTTTGATTTTTTATCTTAATTAGTGTAATTGTACCCACCAAAAACTAGAAAAGCAAGCCTTATTCTCATTCTTAACTTTTGTTATTTTTTCTTACTTGTCCATTTCTCCCTCACCAAAAAACCTTGATAGCCGTTTCTTGAATTGCAACGGAATATCAAGGTTTCGAAAAATTATTCAGTATACTCTTTGGTTTCTTGTAACGTACCATCTTGCTTATAGATTTTCAGCTTTGTTTGCTTATTCCGAGCAATTTCTTGAGCTCGTTCAATCGCCTCTTGTTTGTGGGTAAATGTATTACTTGCTTTTTCAGCGCTGTCTGAAATCACCAACCATTGGTCGTCTTTATATTTAACGTTGACAGCCGCCGTTAATAATTTCCCCGCATGTTTATCCTGTTTATGCGAATCTTGTTTCGTAGGATTTGCTTCTTGTTCGAAGGCCTTTTTGTCTGCTGCACTTGCCTCTTGATACCATTTCTCCGCTTGACTAATCGCAATTGGAATGGCGCGATCATCAGGGTAGCCATCCGCAAGCAACGCATTGCCAATATCTATCGCTTTTTTCCGAATCAAAGGTGCTAAATTTTTCATTGATGTAGGATAATCATTCATATTCCAAGGCATCAAAATCTCCTCCTAAAATTCTGTCTATTAATAGCTTACTACAGAAAAGGAACATTTGAAAAAGAAATGATTACTTTGAATATTTCCTGAACCTTCTTGAGAGAATAAGCCTAATTTCCCATTAGCCAAACTTCTCAATCTTTGAGTGTATGATTACTCATTTCCCTTTGAATCAGTTATGATAAAGGAAGAAATAAATAAATTTTTTGGAGGGATTTTCATGAAAATGTCTAAAGTACTCACCACTGTTTTGACGGCAACTGCTGCTCTTGTGCTGCTTAGTGCTTGTTCATCTGATAAAAAAACAGATAGTAGTTCTAGTAGCAAAGAAACAGCTAATTCAAGTACAGAAGTAGTCTCTGGTGCTTCAATTAGTGCCAAGCCTGAAGAGCTCGAAATGGCGTTAAGTGATAAAGGAAATTGGATTGTCGCAGCTACTGACAATGTCACTTTTGATAACGAGGTAACAGTTGCTGGTACTTTCCATGATAAGGGGAAAGATTCCAACGATGTCTATCGTAAATTAGCGCTTTATTCTCAAGATGATAATAAAAAAGTAACTGCTGAATATGAAATCACGGTTCCTAAGCTAATCGTTTCTTCTGAAAATTTCAACATCGTTCACGGGACTGTCAAAGGTGATATTGAGGTGAAAGCAAATGGCTTTACTTTAAATGGTACCAAAGTTAATGGCAATATTACTTTTGATAAACAAGAATACAAAGATTCTGCTGACTTAGAAAAAGATGGTGCCACTGTTACTGGTGAAGTCACCGTAGCCAATAATTAAGTTATTACCAGACAATTTTAACTAGTAAAAAACCAATGACAAATGTTCAATCAAATTTGTCATTGGTTTTAGTTTGTAAACACAGTGCCAGCATTGGTAGATAATTACAAAATGAACTCACTCTTTGCCATAAGCCTAAATAATTAAATGGTTTTACCTGTTGCAACTGTGGAATCCTTGCTAAGCCATATAAGCCGGCTGCAAGCATACATAAAATAAACAAAAAGCCAAAAAGGTTTTTATTTTTTTGCGAACCGTATTTACTGTAGATAATGGTTAAGACGCCTGATAACAACAAAAAGCCTGTATAACCGACTGCTGATCCTCCGTTATGAAGCGCGGCAGCAACTGTGCCAGCGGTTGAAGTGTCTACGCTGAAGAGCCCACTGAAAATACAATCAAATAAACCATAAGCGCCAATCATTGCCACTACTAACCAAGCACCTTTTTTCGTTTTTCTGGAAAAAATAGCATATATCCTAGGTAAACTTGCTAACATCAACATTCCCGCAATGATAGTTAACCGATTAAAGTTTTCCCTAACTTGACTATTCACATCACCTTATAAGCTAATTACTTCTTTAAATTGATTGAAACCTTGATCTTTGATTCCGACATAATAAGGTGTAAAAAAATCAAGTAAGACCCCTAAAACTAAAAAATAGCCGCCATATTTTTTTAAAAGCTGCATTTATTCACCTCAATTTTGATTTTCTATTTACTTCAAGTATAGCATATCAAAAATTCCAAATTATGAAAATTTCTTTC